>Ga0209824_10000512_pt1 | contig 24050 bp, 24 predicted proteins | sample VDWuncwatermetaG_FD_184124 | JGI IMG/M metagenome (GOLD analysis project Ga0209824, IMG submission 184124) | Wastewater microbial communities from Netherlands to study Microbial Dark Matter (Phase II) - VDW unchlorinated drinking water (SPAdes)... ...
CGATAATTGCAAAAACTAAGTGGTATAGAAAAGTTCAATCCCCTTAGATGCGCGATAACCATCTGCAATTCATCCTTCTTTGGCGAGCTGACCTTTATTTTTTCGCCCGCGATCTGGGCCTGCACTTTTAAGCCGAGGCCTTTTATGATACCCGTCAGCTCTCTTGCTTTTTCTTTATCAATACCCGTATATATTTCCACTACCTGGCGAAGATAGCCCTCAAAGGCCGTTTCGGGGTCATTAAACTTAAGGGACTTAAGAGAAATACCCCTTTTGGCCATCCGGGCAGCCAGGATATCGGTAACGGCGCGCAGCTTAAAATCATCATCCGCGATTAAAGTGATCTTCTTTTCTTTGCGGTCGTAATCGATAGAGGCCTTGCTATTTTTAAAATCATACCGCTGGGACATCTCTTTCTTCGCCTGGTTTACGGCGTTATCCATTTCCTGCAGGTCTACTTCAGAAACAATATCAAAAGAAAAATTTGCCATATCTTTAGATTACCACTATTGAAATCCCGGCCTCATCGGCCAGTTTGGCGAGCTCTTCTTTGTTAATGATGAGGGTCTTATTCTTTTCAAGCGCCAGCACAGATGCCCTGGCCTCCTTGAGGGAATTTATGGTGTGAGTTCCTATGACGGGGATATCAAAACGCATATCCTGATTGGGCCGGGCGGCCTTTACCACGACCACATAGCCGTTCCCTAGCGCGCCTCCGCGTTTTATAGCGGCGTCGGTGCCCTCTATGGCCTCAACGGCAAGGACGGCTTTGTCTTTAATAATTATTGTCTGGCCGACGTCAAGTGCGGCAAGTTTTTTTGCGATCCTGAATCCAAAACGGATATCCTGCCATTCTTTTTGGGTTGGTTCTCTTTTTGTCAGACAGCCCTTACTGGCGAGATTTTCCTTAAGACAGATAAGCGAGCTTACGATTGTTATCCCGCGCAGTTTTAAATAAGCGGCCGCGGCGCGAAACAGCGTAATATCCTTCTTATCCTTTGCCAGTTTCAGGATAAGATTCCCGCCGTCATCAACGGCGGGCCTGTCCTTAAAAAAGCGCGCCTTGGTGACCTTTCCTATCATGACGGCTTTTTTGACATTTTCCTTCTTTAAAATATCCACCGCCTGTTTTACTTCTCCGAATGAGATCCAGTATATTTTATCTACGAGTTTTTCGAGTTCAGGCGAGGTTTCGTCCCTCAGGGCGATACAGATGAGGCTTATGCCGCGGGCCTTTGCCCTCCGGGCGAACAATAACGGGAAATCCCCTCCGCCCGCAATAAGGCCGATTTGGTTCGCCATAAATTATTTACAAACCCCTCTTTTTGTGTCTGATTTTACGGTTTTTAAAAAATGAACTAGGTTTCTGATTTCCTTGGATTTGGGCAGGGTCTGCTCTACTTCCTTCAGGGCATGCGGCAGGGAAAGGCCTGAATTAAACAGTATTTTAAAGGCGCGCCTTAAACTCATTCTTGCCTTTTGAGAAATGCCCGCGCGTTTTAATCCTATAACGTTTAATCCATAATTTTTCGCGGGATGGCCGTCTACCATTGAATAAGGGGGGACGTGCTTTACGACTTTTGAGCAGCCGCCTATAATCGCCAGGGCGCCGATATTCACAAATTGATGGATTCCGACCATGCCGCCGATAATGGCGTTATCCTCTATGGTAACATACCCGGCAAACGTGCCGGCGTTCGCGATGATGACATTGTTGCCTATCCTGCAGTCATGGGCAATGTGCGTATAGGCCATTATCAGATTATTGTCGCCTATCCGGGTGGCGGAATCTTTATTGGTAGCCCTGTTTATCGTCACATATTCCCTGATGGTATTATTGTTGCCTATTTTTACAAAACTTCTTTCGCCTTTAAATTTCAGGTCCTGCGTTACGGCGCCGATAACCGCGCCGGTAAAAATGCTGCACTTCCTGCCTATGGTGGTATATTGCTCTATTACGCAATGCGACCCTATCTTTGTGCCGGCGCCTATATCCACATTGGGCCCGATCACGGAATACGGCCCCACCCCTACGCCCGCAGCGAGTTTTGTCTTTTTATCTACTACCGCCGTCGGATGGATCACGCTTCCACTAACGCGAACATCAGTTCCGCTTCGCATACAAGTTTCCCGTCCACCTTCGCCTCTGCTCTTGCCTGGCCGGTGCGCGACTTAAACCTGATAACCTCAACCTCCATCACCAGTTGATCCCCCGGCACGACAGTCTTTCTAAACCTGACATTGTCTATACCCGTAAAATAGGCAAGCTTGCCAAAATTTTCATTTCTTGACAGCATTAATATCCCCGCCGTCTGCGCCATCGCTTCGACAATCAATACGCCCGGCATAATCGGCCTGCCCGGAAAGTGCCCCAGGAAAAATTCTTCGTTAGCCGTCACATTTTTTACGCCGACGATGCGCAGGCCCTCCATCAGTATTATCTTATCCACTAACAAAAACGGGTATCTGTGCGGCAGGATCCTCTTTATCACATTTATATCCAACTCTGTGCCCAGGACTTTCATTTCTTCCGCAGGCCGCATACTGCCTTCCATCCATTTTTCCCTTTTTGTCTTTATCTTCTGGATAAGTTTAATATTTAAATTATGGCCGCTTCTTACCGCGATGACATGGCCCTTGATTGAAAAACCTAAAAGATACATGTCACCCAGAAGATCCAGTATCTTATGCCTTACAAACTCATCTTTAAATCTTAATTTATTCTTTACTACGCCTGAGTCCGAAACAATGAGGGTGTTGTCATAGCTTGCGCCCTTTCCAAGGCCAAGGGAAAGAAGGCCTTCCACTTCTTTCTGAAGGCAAAACGTCCTTGAGGGCGCTAAATCCTTCTCAAAAACGTCGGGGTTGATATTAAGATTTAAATACTGCGATCCTATAAATGCGTTTTCATAATTCAACGTATATGAAATCTTAAATTCGTTTGACGGGAATACAACTATATAAGCTGAATCATCTTCAACCCACAGGGGTTCTCTTATTATAAAGGACTTTTTCTGCGCCTCCTGTTCCACAATACCGGCCTTTTTCAACGCCTCCGCGAATAGAAGGCCTGAGCCGTCCATAGCGGCGATCTCATTTGAATCTATTTCTATAAATATATTATCTATCCCCAGGCCTGACAAAGCGGCCATCAAATGCTCCACTGTCTGGACCCAGACATCGCCTACGCCAAGCGAGGTATGCCGCGGGCTCTTTGATATTTCCACAAGATTGGTTACCTCCGCGTTTATTATCGGCTTATTGTCTAAGTCTACCCTTACGAAATTTATGCCGCTGTTAGGAGGGGACGGTTTAAACCTCAACCTCACCTTATTGCCTGTGTTTAGGCCGATGCCGGTTAACTCAACCTCATTTTTTATTGTCTTTTGCTTTTCCACCCTTAACCCTTTCCTGTGTGAGTTGTTCCACCTTTTCCCTCAACTCAGCTACCGACTTTAATAATTCCGGCAATTTCGCCCAGCCGGCAAAGATCTTTTTGGATTCATTGTGCGGTTTTGCCGGGCTGCCTACGACAAATGTATTTTTTGGAACAGACTTTGTCACCCCGGCCTGCGCGCCGACTATCACATTATCGCCCAGTTCTATATGCCCTACTATGCCGCTCTGGCCCGCGAGTATCACGTTCTTTCCGAGCACGGAGCTGCCTGATATGCCCGCCTGCGCGACTATTATGGAATTCTCGCCAATAACCACATTATGCGCGATCTGGACCAGGTTGTCTATCTTAGTGCCGCACCCTATAACGGTCTTTCCAAATCTTGCCCTGTCTATTGTGACACACGCGCCTATCTCAACGTCGTCCTCAATAACCACGATCCCGACCTGGGGAATCTTATGGTGAACGCCGTTTACTACCTCAAAACCAAAACCATCGCTGCCTATAACTGTCCCTGAATGTATTATGACACGGCCGCCTATTACGGTTTTCTCCCTTATTGTAACATTCGGGTATATCAGCGTATCCGGGCCTATCCGCGCGCCGCATCCGATAAACACGCCTGCGCATATTACCGCCTTATCGCCTATCTCAACATTATCCTCAACAACAACATGCGGCCCTATACAGACGCCTTTTCCCAACTTGACATCCTTGCCCAATACGGCCGCAGGATGAATGCCTTCAGCGAATTTTTTTTCCTGCGGGAACATAAATGCAATCACCTTTGAAAAGGCAAGCGACGGATTTTCCACGCGGATAACCGGTTTCAAAACACGCTTACGCATCTGTTTAGAGGCAAGGACGGCTGAGGCCTTCGAGGAATCCAGCAGGAACTCATACTTAGAGTTGGCCAGAAATGTCAGGTCCCCCTCCTTTGCCTCTTTTATACCGGAAACGCCGCTAATAATAACGGCTGCGTCGCCTTCCAGTTCGCCTTCTACAAGTTTGGTTATTTCTTTTAAAGTAAAATTCCTGGGCTCCACTTTTATTCTTTCTTCCCTCCCGCGGCAGCTGGCTTGGTGTTCAGCATCTTTATTATGGATTCGGTAATATCATATTCGTCCCTGCCAAAAACCAGCGCCCTGCTTGATAATATATAGTCGTAGCCTTGCGCTTTCCCATAGTCCTGAATAACCTTATCTATCTCATTTGAGATGTCCTTTATAGCGCTCATCCTTTCCTTCTTAAAATCATCCTTTGCCTTTCTGTCAAACTCGCTCAACACATTTATCTTCTCGTCTATAGCCGCTTGCTTTTCTTCTTTGCCCTTGTCGCTTAATAGCTCGAGTTCGTCCTTCAGGCGCCTGACTTCATCCACCATCTTTTTTCTCTCGCCCTCTTTCTGTTTCAGTTTGTCATCCAGCGACTTATATTCTTCCTTTGTCTTATTGTATTCTTCAAATACCCTGTCCAGATCCACATACGCCACCTTCTGTTCCTTTGCGTAAGCGCAGACCGCGCCTACAAATAAAAACAGACCCATGAGCAGCACCGTAAAAACTCTTCTCATTTTCGCTCCTCCTTGATATTATTAAAATCCCTGGCTTACTGTAAAATGAAACCTGCCTACCTTTTTCTCGCCTGCTACTTTTGTAAGCGGATAACCAAAATCCAGTTTCAGGGGCCCTATCGGCGTCTTTATCCTTAATCCGGCGCCTGTGCTGGATTTAAAACCACCGCTGCCAAAATCATTCCAATTGGCCCAGACATTTCCCGCGTCGTAAAAAACAGCGCCCTTTACCACTTTTTCGTATATAGGGAATGTATATTCCGCGTTTCCAATTAAGAAGGCCTCGCCCCCTATCGGGTCGTTTGAAATCGGGTCCTTAGGGCCTATGCGGCGTTCCCTGTAACCGCGTATGGTATTCGCGCCGCCGGCGTAAAATCTCTCGTATATCGGTACCTTTGTAGAATTGCCGAATGCGTTGGCGATGCCGGCGCGACCATGCAATTCTAAGACAAGTTTTTCGAAATGCGTAAAGTAACGCTCTATATTTGTTGAATACTTCATAAATTCCTTATCCCCTGAAAGAAATTTTGAAGCGTATTCCGCGGCGCCGACAAGAAAATAGCCGGTTGAAGGATTAAAGACATTGTCCCTTCTGTCCTGCGTCAAGCTAAGCGCCGCTTTGCTTATGCGGTTTTTGCCTTCCTCAGCCAGCAAATCGGCTGACGCGTCACTAGACACATTTCTTATATCCACATCCTCCAGTATATACGCCAGGTTTCCTGTAAGATATTCGGTAATCTCCTTCCCAAATCTTATATCGCCGCCCTGCCTCTTCTCATCAAAACCATAACCCAGCCCCGACCTTCTTAAATGCGTCCTGTCGTAGAGGTCAAACCCGAACAGAAGCGGCATATCCAATATCCATGGCTCTGTCCAGCTAAGCTCATAATTTTTCATTAATGTTCCGAATTCTCCCGTAAGGGCCAACTGCTGGCCATCGCCGGTAAATGTGGGGAAATTGAACAGGTCAAAATTTTTCTGCGTCACGTTAACGAACCCTACTAATTGCTCAACGGAACTAAAACCGCCTCCGAAACTAAACTCGCCGGTTTTGGTTTCCTTGACAGTAACAACCAGGTCTTGTTTATTAGGGGCCGAGCCCGGCTCCGTATCAAAACTAACCTCTTCGAAATAACCAAGATTATAAAGCCTCTCCTTAGAGCGCCTCAATTTATCCCCGTCAAATCTTTCGCTCGGGAAAACCCTTAATTCCCTCCTTATAACAACGTCCTTTGTCTTTACGTTTCCCTTTATTTTTATCTTATCTATGTATATTAGTTCGTTTTCCGTTATCTTGTAGGCTACATCCACCTTTCCCGTCTGCGCGTTAAGTGTGGTCGCCCCGTCTACCTGCGCCAACATATAACCCTTCTGGTAACAGAACTGCTGGATGCCCGCTATGTCCTGCCGCAGGCCTATCTGGCTAAACGGATGGGTGCTTAGCATTGCAAGTTTTGAGCGGATATCCTTCTCAGGGAACACCTTGTTGCCGGTGATGGCGATATCGCCCACAATATATTTTTTACCCTCCTCTATTTCTATAGTCAGGACGATCCAACGGCCTGTGTAATCATATTCGATCTTATCTGTTATTTTCGCGTCCAGAAATCCTTTGCCGTCATAGAGGTATTTCAATTTTTCCAGGTCTGTCTGCAGCGTCTCTTCCTTAATATATCCCGAGGTAAAAAGGGTGTCCGGCCTTGTAGACATGGACTTTAAAAGCTGTTTGGAAGGGATATTTTTATTGCCGGTAAAATTAACCTTTCTTATCTTAACCCTGTTCTTTTCATTTATAGTTATGGTAACCTGCGAGGTATTTTTTTCTTTATCCGCGTTAATATCATATTTTACATCAACGAGCTGGTACCCTTTTTTCTTGTACATCTCCTTTATCTGTTCGATATCCTGCTTCAGTCTTGTCTCATCCAGCATTTCCTTCTCAGCCGATTTAATTTCCTTCTTAAGCTTATCGGACCTTATGGCCTTATTCCCGACAAATATAATCGAACTGACGAGGGGCCTCTCGACTACCACAAACGTAACCGCTGCGCCTGTCTCATAATCCTCTGTCTCTATTGATATATCGGTAAAAAATCCCAGGCTGAATAACCTCTTCAAGTCGGCATTCAACTGGTCCTGAGAAAATACGTCGCCGGGTTTCGATTTTATCTTAGATAATATTGTGGCGGTGCTGATGGCCTTATTGCCCTTGACCTTTATAACCGCTATGGTCTTCTGTTTAAGCGGGGCTGCTGCGGGAGGGGCCTCCTCCGCCTGGGGCGCTGTTTCGGCCCGGCCTATAGAATGCGCGCCGCAGAGCGCAAAAATAATTACAAAAAACAATAGTATCTTATCCTTCATAATTATACTCCTCTTTAAGATCGCCCGTGTGCTCCCTTCCCTTGGAAAGATTGTCAAATCTAGCGTATTCCGGTATAAAGGCCAGGCGGATGGTCCCTACAGGGCCGTTTCTTTGTTTCGCTATATTTACCTCCGCAATACCTTTATTTTCTTCTGTCTCATTATAATATTCCTCGCGCAAAAGCAACGCTACCACATCCGCGTCCTGTTCTATGGCTCCGGATTCCCTCAAATCCGAAAGCTGCGGCCTGCGGTCGGAACGCTGCTCTACCGCCCTTGAGAGCTGGCTTATCGCTATCAATGGCACATTCAACTCTCTTGCGAGGGCCTTCAATGAACGGGATATCTCGGATATCTCCTGCTGCCTGTTTTCCACCCTCTGCGGCCCCCTCATAAGCTGAAGATAGTCAACGATTATCAGGCGGATCTCATGCTGGGATTTAAACCTTCTTGCCTTTGCCCTTAGCTCCAGAAGCGAAAGGGCCGGCGTGTCGTCAATGAATATCGGCGCTTCGGAGAGCTTGCCCGCCGCGTTCGTAAGGTGCGGCCAGTCGGACTGGGATAAAAATCCGGTGCGCACCTTGTGGGCGTCTACTTTAGCGTGAGAACAAAGCATCCTCTGCACAAGCTGCTCTTTTGACATCTCAAGCGAAAAGAATACAAGCGGGATCTTCTTGATAATGCCGACGTGCTCGGCAATGCAGGTTGCAAAGGCGCTCTTTCCCATTGAAGGCCTGCCCGCTATAACAATCAGGTCGGACTCCTGAAGGCCCGCCGTCATAGTGTCAAAATCATAAAAACCTGTCGGCAGGCCCGTTATATTTTCCTTTTTCTGATATAAGAGGTCTATCCTCTCAATGCTGTCCTTTATAATATCCTTTATATGAATGATATTTGAGTCAACTTTTCTTGAGGCAACCTCAAATATTAGTTTCTCCGCCCTGTCGACAAGCTCATCCACGTCAGAGCCCGGTTCGTAACTTTCCTGGACAATCTGGGTGGCGGTTGAAATCAGGTGCCTTAAGACCGCCTTTTCCTTCACTATCTTCGCGTAGTGAAGGATATTAGCAGAGGTGGGCACGCTGTTGGCAAGTTCTGTTAAATAAGCGGGGCCGCCGGTTTCATTTAAGGTCTCGCTCCTTTTAAGTTCTTCAATTAAGGTTACCAGATCTACCCCTTTATTTGTGTTGTATAGGTTTATAATCGCGGTGAATACCTTTTTATGCTGGTCCTTATAAAAACAGGAGTAATCCAGGCATTCAATAGCCTTTGAGATAGCGTCTTCTCCCATCAGCATTGAGCCGAGGACCGCGATTTCGGCCTCTATATTATGAGGGGGGACTTTTTCAATTACTTCCGATATCAATGCCATTATTTATTCTTTCACCACCCAAACCTTGCAACTCGCAGTTACCTCCGGATGTAATTTTATGGGAATTTGATACACGCCGAGCTTTTTTATAGGTTCCTCTATGTGTATATCCTTTTTATCCACAATAATACCTTCCGGCTCAAGCGCCTTTTGCACCATCTCAGGGCTCACGGAGCCAAAAAGCCTGTCATCTTCTATCACCTTAACGGCGATAGTGCAGGAAACGCCTGAGAGCTTTTGCGCCACCACCTGGGCATCTTCTTTTCGTTTCTTAACCTGCAATTCATCTTTCTTCTTTTTCTCTTCTATAATCTTTTGATTTTGGGAATTAAAAAGTATCGCGGTTCCGTTATGGATTAAAAAATTTCTCGCGTAGCCATCCTTTACCGTAACAACATCGCCCAGCGCGCCTAAATTCGGCGTATCTTGCGTCAATATCACTTTCATGGCTCCCTCTCTATTACTAAGTTACGACAAATGGCAAAAGGCTTATCGCCCTTGCCCGTTTTATGGCCTTTGCCAGCTTTCTCTGGTGTTTCGCGCAATTTCCGGATATCCTGCTTGATATAATCTTTCCTCTATCGGTTGTATACTTCTGAATCAGAGAAATATCTTTATAATCCGCTGCAGGCAATTTTTCAACGCAAAACCTGCATTCCCTCTTTCTAAAAAGAGGCCTTTTTGACGGTTTCCGTCTTTTTAATTTTTCTCTTGTTTTCCTCATTTTTCCTTTCTACCTAATGGATTAAAATGGAATTTCCTCGCTCGGTTCTTTTGTCTTCTGAATATCAGCCGGGGTAGAAGGCGCCGCCTGATTTTCATCTTCAATGCTCGGCGCCGTTTGCTCCTGGCCCTGCAGTTCGGGTGGCGCATCTGTCTTGCCCCTGCCTAAAAACTGCACATTATTCGCGATTACCTCTATCGTTGAGCGCTTCTGGCCGCTCTGATCCTCCCAGGTGCGGGATTGAAGCCTCCCCTCGACAAAAACGGGGCTGCCCTTGGACAGAAACTCGCCGCATACCTCCGCGCGGCGGCCCCATACAACAATCTTGACAAAACAAACCTCTTCTTTCTTCTCTCCCGCCTGATTCATATAAGCCCTGTTGGAGGCTACGGTAAATGTCGTAACGGCTGTGCCAGAAGGAATATATCTCAACTCCGGGTCCCTTGTCAGATTACCCATCAAAAGCACCTTGTTCAGATTCGCCATATGTCACCTCTGTTGTTATCAGCCCTTCTTAACAATAATCAACCTTAAGATATCCTCGCTCAGCTTATACGTATTTTTTAAATCTGAAACCTTCTCCGGCGCAATCTTAAAATCTATTTTATAATAAAACCCTTCCTTGCCTTTGCTTATCGGATAGGCAAGCGATTTCTTGCCCCATTTTTCTACGTTTTCTATCTTCCCGCCGTTTTTGGATATCTCGCCTTCTATAAGAGTTAACAGCTTCTGGTTCGCCTCATCCGTCAGGGTGGGCCTTGCTATAAAGATTCCTTCGTAGTTATTCAATTTTTATCACCTCTTTCTTTTATGTTTTTCGTATTATATGTGTTCATTGCGGTTTCAATGCCATCTTGTATCCAGACGCTGACCGCCTCGGCCGTTTTGTTTATGGTTTCTTTTAAAAGTTTTTTTTCAGAGGCCCTAAATTTGGACAGGACGTAATCACGTAACGCCGCGTTTTTATCAGCGCTTATCCCTATCCTCAGCCGGTTAAACGCCTCAGTGCCCAGCGCCTCTATAATTGACTCTAAGCCCTTATGGCCTCCGGCGCTGCCACTGGCCCTGAATCTAATCACGCCCAGTTCCAGATTGACGTCATCGCATATAATCAGGATATCCTTAAGATCCGCCTTACATTTATTAACCGCTTTTTTAACGGCGGCGCCGGAGTTGTTCATATACAGATTCGGTTTTAAAAGAACTATATCTTTTGCTATTTTAAACCTGTTTACCTTTACGAAATTATCAATTACCATAAAACCGATGTTGTGGCGCGTATTCCTGTATATAAGGCCGGGGTTGCCCAGCCCGATTATAAGTTTCACCTTATTTCTTTTCTTCCTTAGGAGGCGCTTGGCTCTTGACTTCTTCCTTTCCCTTCGGCTCTTCGGCGCCTTCTTCTTCCTCAGTTTCTTTCTTCTTCTTTATTAGTTCGGGTTCTTCCGGCGCGCCTTCAATAGGGGCAACCTCAGCCGCCTTTTCTACAAACGGCGGCTTAACGGACATAACTATTAATTCGGGGTCCTGAAGTATCTTTACGCCTTCGGCCCCTATTATATTTTTAACAAAAACGGAATCGCCTATCTTTAAATTAGAAACGTCCACCTCTAATTTCTCGGGTATCTGCGTAGGAAGGCATTCTATATCTATTTCCCATATGACGCGTTCCAGGGTGCCGCCTTCTTTTACGCCGGCAGGCTCCCCTTTCGGCTCAAGCTTTACCTTGAATTTCAGTGTCTCAGTAAGCGATATCTCGTTAAAATCAACATGCAGGATGCCGCCGCGGACAGGGTCCCTCTGAATTTCCTTTATCATCACCGTCTTGTCTTTTTGAGCGCTCTTGGAGGGTGACTTTTTATCTCCGGCAGCGATTTTTAAATTAATAATTACGTTGGCGCCTGCCTTTGTGCCGATAATCTTCGTAAAATCCTTCCCTGAGAGTTTTAAGCTAAGGGTGTCGGTCCCGCTTTTGTAAACTACGGCCGGGATGAAACCCTGCATCCTCAGGCGCTTGACAAGCTGCTTTCCTCTCTCTTCCCTAAGTTGTGTCTCCAAACTCATTCTTTCCATTTACTTTCTTCCTCCTCGCGTATTTGATCTTTATGAAAACAAAGAACTCACAGATTCCTCTTTATGAATCCTTTTAATCGCCTCCGCCAGCAAAGGCCCGATAGATAAGGGCTTTACCTTCTTAAGCCTCTTCTTCGCCTCAAGCGGAATCGTATTGGTGACAATCAATTGCTTAATAGGTGATTTCATAAGCCTTTCTATGGCCGGGCCTGATAAAACCGGGTGCGTTATAGTCGCGTATATATCTTTAGCGCCTTCCTTTTTAAGGGCGGCCACCGCCTCAACCAGAGAGCCGGCTGTCGCAACTATATCATCCACGATAACGGCGTTCTTTCCCTTTACCTCGCCGAGGATATGCATGACCTCCGCTTCCTTATCGCTGATCCTGCGCTTGTCAACAATCGCCAGCGGCGCTTTGAATCTCTTTGCGTATGCCCTCGCCATTTTTATCCCGCCCACATCCGGAGACACCACAACCAGATTCTTAATATCCAGCCTGGTAAAATAATCCACAAAAACATTTACCGCGTGCAGATTATCCAGCGGGATATCAAAAAATCCCTGTATCTGGCCGGCGTGCAGGTCTATCGTAAGGACCCTGTCCGCTCCCGCCACGGTCACAATGTTAGCGACAAGTTTCGCGGTAATAGGGACGCGCGGCTGGTCTTTTCTGTCCTGCCTGGCGTAGCCGTAATAGGGCAGGACCGCGGTGATTCTTTTTGCCGAGGCGCGCTTCAACGCGTCTATAATTATCAATAATTCCATCAAATTTTCGTTAACAGGAGGGCAGGTCGGCTGGACCACAAAGACATCTTTGCCGCGGACATCCTGCTCAATCTTTACCCTTATCTCGCCTTCGCTGAATTCCCCGACAAGCGCCTTGCCCAGCTCTATCTCCAGATATTCGCATATCTCATTAGCAAGTTCGCGGTTTGCGTTCCCGGAAAAAACCAAGAGTTCGCCGTTATCCATATTTTCTCCTCTGTAATTTCTAATTGTTCCGTAATTCGTAAATCGTAATAAAGGAAATTTTCCGATTACGAATTACGTATTACGGATTACGATTTACGATTTTATTTTTTATAATCACGCTGCCGGCGGCGATATTTACGCCTTTATCCACATCTGAGTCCTCTATATAGCAGTGATGTTTTATAGCAGCGCCTGAACTTACCGAGCTTCCCACTATCTCAACAAAATTCCCGATTTCGACCCCGTCGTTTAGAACCGTGCCGGGCCTTATTCGCGAAAAGGGGCCTATCTTGCATTTCCTGCCGACACGCACATCGCTCTCTATAACCGTAAAGGGATAAATAATCGTATCCTGGCCTATCTCCACATCGTTATATATATGGGTAGTGATGGGGTCTATTATCCCGACGCCAAGGTCCATAAATTTTGTTAATATCCTATTCTTGGCTAATGTCTGGGCCCTTGCCAGGTCCAGTCTTGAATTGACGCCTATCGCTTCATCCGGATTTTCTGTGTGGATATAGTCTATGGTCAACTTTCGTTTTGCCAAAATTTCAACCGCATCAGTAAGGTAAAATTCCCTCTTCGGGCCCTTGGGTTTCAAACTAGCCAAGGCCCTGAAGGCCTCTTTTGCGTTAAAACAATAAACGCCCGCGTTCACTTCTTCTATCATCCTCTCGTATAAAGAGGCATCGGCCTCTTCAACAATCCTTACGATGTCGTTTTTTTCATCTCTTACAATCCTGCCGTATCCGGCCGGCTTTTTAAGCGTAACCGTAAGAAGGGTGCACGCGGCGCAACTCGCCCTGTGTTTCTCTACAAGCTTTCTTAATGTATCTGTTGTCAGAAGAGGCGTATCTCCGTACAGGACCAATACATCCCCCCTAAAGCTGCTTAATACCTTCTGCGTCTGCCTTAACGCATGGCCTGTGCCTAAAAGCCTTTTCTGGAATATAATGCGCGCGCCTTTGGGGAGGGGAAATTTTCTCCCCGTCCAGTTCTGGTTATTTATCACTATAAGGGTTTCTTTTATGCCGATTGCGCGGATATCGTCCAGCACGTATTCCAGCATCGACTTGCCGTATATTTTATGCAAGACCTTTGAGAAACCCGAGTGCATCCGTGTGCTTTTGCCCGCGGCAAGTATTACAGCTTTAATGTCGCTCATATATAAATTTTAACTGTCCTGCTACGCTCTTCAACTACTAAACTCTGGTAGAGCTTCGCAGGGACAGTTCCTACGAAGCCGCACTGGAGCTTTAGGTGTTAACCGGCGAAGTAGAACTGGGAGGTCTGGATTCGAACCAGAACAGCGAGCTCCAAAGGCTCGAGTGCTACCATTACACAACCTCCCAATGATAACCTCTCGAAACCTTAAAACTCCAGATCCCCTTCCAAGCTCCTCTTCGCTTCCTGTTTCTCTTCCTTTTTCTCTTCCTTCTTTTCTTCCTTTTTCTCTTCCTTTTTAACCGCGTATGAGGCCTCTTGAACGGCTGCTACCGGCGCTGCGGCGGCAACAGGGCCTTTTTTATGCTCTACTTCGTACGCCTCTAAAACCTTCTTCTGCAGATATTCCCTGCATTCAAGCGTAATCGGATGGGCTATGTCCCTGTGCTCCGATTCCCTCTGCGCGGGGTCTTCAGCCTGGACAGGGGCCCTGCGTTCTGTCATAGGAAGGTTTGCGCCGCAGTTATTGCAGAATTTGCTCCTTAGGACATTTTTAAAATTGCATTTTGGGCAGGATTCTTTAAGCTTTCTGGAAGGCATAGCGACAAACAGGCCCTTCTGCCCCTCTATTACTTTAATATTTCTAACCACGAAAGCGTTGTCAAAAGTTACGGTTGCATACGCTTTCAGTTTTTTGTCATTCCCGTCTTTCAAAAAGATCCTGACTTCCGTGATTTCCATTTTGTTATACTCCTTTCATTGTTTTACTAACTAAAACCTCGCATCCGCGGCTTGACAGTTTCTGCCTTATCCGATTCTTTACCGCAATTGCCTCCTCTCTTCTTTTTGCTATCCCAAAAACAGTCGGCCCGCTCCCGCTTAAAACAGCGCCGTAAGCGCCTTCTTCAAGCAGCAGCGTTTTCGCGGTATTGATAATATCGAATCTGGTCAATACCGCCTCTTCCAGCTTATTATAAAGAGAAACCCCTAAATTTTCAATGTCATTCTTTATGACAAAAGGGAGTGTCATTTTAACACCATCCTGCCTGGGTGTCAACTTTAAATTTAGCGATTTATATACCCCTGCGGTTTGAACCCCGAAATTAAATGTAACTATTATATGCCATATATTTATATCATTATACAACGGGGAAATCCTGTCTCCTTTGCCTGTACCTACGGCAAAAGGCGCGTTATAAAGAAAAAAGGGCACATCAGCGCCGAGTTGCCTTCCCAATTCAATCAGTTCGTCCTGCCTGAATCCCAATTTAAACAATCTGTTTATGCCTAACAACGTTGTCGCGGCGTTTGAGCTGCCTCCCCCAAGGCCGGCGGCGATTGGTATTTTTTTCTTTATTGCTATCCATACCCCGCCTCTAAAGCGCGCCTTTTTGAACAAAAGTTCCGCGGCCTTATACGCCAGGTTTCTGTTGTCGGCGGGCAAAGCGGCGTTATCGGTTGTTATCTTAATGCCTTCCTTATGCGGCCTTATTGCTATTATGTCAAAGAGCCCTATTTTCTCAAAAATTGTCTCTATATCATGGTAGCCGTCGGGCCGTTTGCGCAATACCTCAAGATACAGATTAACCTTTGCCGGCGATCTTAGAACTATCATTTCATTTTTAACACGTCTTTTGCCGCCCTTACGATATCCTGCGCGGTTAAACCCAGCGCCTTGAATAATTCCGGCTGCTTCCCGGATTCCCCGAACCTGTCATTTATGCCGACCATCTTTATGGGCACGGGATAATTCTGGCTTAAAAACTCCGCGACAGCGCCGCCCAACCCGCCAAATAAAAGGTGCTCTTCCGCCGTGACTACGGCTTTTGTTTCCTTAGCGGCCTTTAAAATTGTCTCTTTATCCAGCGGCTTTGGCGTGTGCAGATTTATAAGCCGCGCCTTTATACCCTGTTTTAACAACTCTTCATGGGCCGTTATGCCTTCCTGGACCATTAGGCCGCAGGCTATTATAGCCAGATCCGTCCCATCCCTTAACACATTTGCCTTTCCTATCTTAAAAAAATCTTCATCCTTGGTGATAACCGGCGAAGGGCTGCGGCCTAATCTTATATAAACCGGCCCTTTTATCTCCGTAGCCGCCTGAATAGTCGCCTTTTTCGCTTCTTTAGCGTCGGCCGGAACGACTACGGTCATGTTTGGCAGGACCCTCATCAGCGTAATCTCCTCATTCGCCTGATGCGTCGCGCCGTCTTCCCCTACGGCCACGCCGCCGTGCGTGCCTATTATCTTCACATTTAGATTCATTTCGGCAATGGATACCCTAACCTGATCCCAGGCCCTCCCCGAGGCGAATACGCCGAAAGTGCACGCGAACGGGATCTTGCCCGTTAACGCCATGCCCGCGGCTGTACCGAACATGTCCTGCTCTGCCACCCCTAATTCAAAAAATCTGGACGGGAATTTTTCCCTAAACCAACTTGCCCTCGTAGAGTCCGTAAGGTCAGTGCATAACACCACCACATCCTTGTTCGTCTGGCCTAACTCCACAAGGCCTTTGCCGAATCCGTCTCTTGTTGCTATCTGCTCCGCCATATCAAATTAGCTCCTCTATCTTTGTTTTCCCGCTTTTAATCTTCCGCAATTTATCCTTGCTGATCCTCATTTTATGCGTCGGCGACGCGATATCAACCCTGTCGAAATCCTCAAATTTATACGCGGAAAGGATATCCCCTACGATATTGACTAACTTCTTAAAAACCAATACTTTCTTTTTATAGGCGTCCAGTTCTATTCCTGAAGCCAGGTACAGCGGTTCAACCCTGTTTGAGATATTAACGTTAAAAACAAAACGGTTCCCGTTCTGGCTCTTAACGAATTTCCCGTCGCAGGCCTTGAGCTCATACCATTTATTCAGGTCCTTGTCCTGCTTGAAATCAATTTTGATACGTTCCTCTACCTGGCTTGCCAAAAATTCCGAAAGCCCGATCTCTTTAACAAAAAATTTATTGTTCCAATAGCTTATATCGCCTATGCCCGAAATACCTTCTTCCGACTCCAGATACGCCTTAATCATCTCATCCGGATTTTCAACGTTCAGCTTAGAGAAAAGGTCTTTTAGAACCCTTTCCCTTTCGGCCTGCGGGGGCGTCTTTATGGCTATCACCGCCCTCTTGGCATATTCGTCGCGCGAGACAGCGCCCAACAAAAACCGTTTTATATCGTCCACATATCTTATATAGACGATCTCCACCTCGGGCATCTTCGGGTCCTGCGTAATCACGATGTAGAAATTAAACTTGGCGTCCGTGCTTATCGCGACGCGGGATACCCCCAGTATCACATCGTTTAATTTCTTAGACGCCTTTGAGTCAAGGTTTAATACCGCGTCAAACAAATTTTCGATCGGCAGATAAACAGCGACGGTGTCACCGGAAACCTTTGTGTCTACGGTAAGTTTGTATTCCTTTTTACAAAGCGCCTTAATGGCTTCGTTTAATTTCTCCTTAGGATATGTCGGGCCGCACCCTACCAAAAAGCAAGAGAGTAAGAAAGTAAGAGAGTAAGAAAACAGAAGTTTAACTATTGTGCGCCTTGTCATATTCCTTAAAGATGACCTCTATCTCATCATAGTCAAGTTCTTCTTTTGCCATTAGCTCTTTTACGAAACGCTCAACGATGTTCCACTCTTTCTTCAGGATATCCTCGGTTTCCTTCAGGCAGCGCTGCATGATATTCTGCGTCTCGGTATTTAATTTTTCCTTGGTAACCTCGGAGATCTCTGAATCAGGTATCTCGGAATAATCTCCCACAAAACCATGATCCCCCATCCCCAGGCTCCATACCATGCCGTGGGCGACATTCATCGCGTTCTTGAAATCCTGGGCAACCCCGCTTGAGGTGGTCCCGTACTTGAGCTTCTCAGCGACATATCCAGAAAGGCTTACCTTTATATCCATAAGAAGGGCGTCTTTGCTTCTTGTATGCAGTTCTTCTTTAGGCTGATGCTTGACTAAGCCCAGCGCGCCCCCATGGGATATGATGGTCGCCTTAAATACATCGTCGGTAGGATGCATGAGATAAAGAACTACCAGATGCCCCGATTCATGATACGCGACCATTTCTTTTTCCTGCGGCGTCATGAATTTGCGGTGTTTTATGCCAAGGTCAATCCTGTCTATCGCGTCGCTGATATCCTTAATCGTTACCATCTCCCGCTTGTTCCTTGTCGCTATCAGGGCCGACTCCTTGACAACATTCATTATATCAGCCGGGCTCTTAGATACCGCCTGTCTTGCCAGCCTGCCGATATCTATACTCTTATCATATTTGACACTGCTAAAATAAAATTTAAACAGCTGCTCCCTGCCCTCAAGATTCGGCTTATCCAGGTAAACCTTCCTGTCAAACCTGCCCGGCCGTTTCAAGGCATCGTCCAGTTCATGTTCCGGGGCGTTGGTCGCGCCGATGACTATGACATTCTGCTCATTTTCCTTTAAACCATCCATCTCGACAAGAAGCTGGTTCTGCGTGGTGTTTGTTTCCATCCCCCCGCCAAGATAGCTGAAAGAGCGCTTTCTGCCTACGGCATCAAGCTCATCAATAAAAATAATGCAGCCGCCATGCGCCTCCGCCAGCCTACGCGCCTTCTTGAACAATTTTCTCATTCTGCTCGCGCCTACCCCGACGAATATCTCCGTAAATTCGCTGGCCGACATTGAGATAAAAGGTATGCCCGCCTCCGTCGCTATCGCCTTCGCCAGATAGGTCTTGCCGCATCCGGGCGGCCCCAGCATCAGTATGCCACGTATTATCTTTCCGCCTATCTTCTGCAATCTCTGACGGTCTTTTATAAGCTCAACTACCTCCCAGGCCTCCTGTTTCGCCTCATCTATGCCTATAACATCGCTAAACTTAACGGCTACATCCTCCCCCTTTACAGTGCCCTTATCAATACGGGCGAACCCGCCGCGGAACACCGTCATATACATATAGACGAATATAAGCGCGTTTAAAGCGACGATCAAGATCTGAAGCGGTAAGCTGGCAAGGGTCATATTTCTGTAAAACGACTCAAGCGTGCTTAAACCCCATATGGCCAGGATGACAAGCAGTATTGTGCCGCCTATAACCGATACCTTGATCCAGTGGTCAACAAAAAACATCTTTATCCTCTTATGCAGCAACATACCAACACCATTTCCTTTCTTTTATTTTTGAGCGTCAAGTTCTTTTAAAGCGCTCTCAAGTTCTTCTTTCTTGGGCGCAATGCCGTGCCACTCAACTTTATTCTCAATAAATGAGACGCCCTTGCCCTTCGTAGTACAGCATATAATAATTGTGGGCTTGCCTTTTACCTTTTCGGCCTTATCCAGGGCGTCCATAAGCGCCGCGAAATCATGGCCATCCGCGTCTATCACATTCCAGCCGAAGGCCTCCCATTTCTTATTCATCGGGTCCATGTTTTTAACATCGCAGCAAAATCCGTCTATCTGCAGCCTGTTCAAGTCAATAAGGCCGCACACATTGTCTAATTTATAATGGCTGGCCGTCATTGCAGCCTCCCAGACCTGGCCTTCGTTTGTCTCGCCGTCGCCCATAAGGCAATATACCCTCGTAGGCAAATTATCCATTCTTGCGCCCAGCGCTATGCCGTTCGATATTGACAAGCCCTGCCCTAAAGAACCGCTCGTTATCTCGACACCGGGCAGGCCTTTTTGCGGATGGCCCTGCAGGCGGCTTCCGAATTTCCTTAGGGTCATCAGTTCCTCTTTGGGAAAATATCCGCAATCAGCAAGCACAGCGTACAGGGCCGGGCAGGCGTGGCCCTTTGATAAAATAAACCTGTCCCTTTCGGGCCAGTCCGGCTCTTTTGGGTGGTGCCTTAATTTATAGCCATAGAGCGAAATTAATATCTCAACTATAGATAAAGACCCGCCTGTATGCCCTGAACCCGCCTCTGTCAGCATCTTCAGGATGTCCTTACGAATCTCTACCGCCTTTCTTTTAAGGTCCTTTACGTCTGGTTTCTTCATTTTTTTAAACCTTTTTTAGAATGCGCGGCGTTTAAATGTTCGCGGATGGTTGTATCGTTTGGCTCGAGGCGCGAGGCCTTTTCCAGCTCAATTATCGCCTTATCAATCAGGCCCTTTTTATAATACGCCCATCCCAAACTATCGATATAGGCGCCGTTTTCCGGTTCAAGCTCCAGCGCCTTGTTTATAAGCCATACGGCCTCATCCAGATTCTCGCCGTCCTCAGCGTACATGTACCCGAGATAATTATAAGCCTCGGCGTTTTTTTCGTCAAACTCTATCGCTTTCTTAAGATATAAAATAGCCTCTTGTTTTTTACCCAGCCTTTCATACGCCGCCCCTATATAAAAATTGCACATCGGGTCTTTGGGGTCTATCTCCAGCACCTTTTTATACGCCTCTATGGCCTCGTTAAATTTATTCCTTTCCGAATAGATAAGGCCTTCAATGGAATATATCTTTCTGTCTTTAAGGCCGTTGACCTTTGCCTGCCCTATGACCCAGGAGGCCTTTTCCAGTTTGTTAAATCTCGAATAGGTAATAGCCAGGTCCACATAGCCCTGCGGCTCATCCGGCGCGATTTTTATTACGGCCTCAAACTGCTGTATCGCTTTCGGCGGTTTTTTCCGCTCCAAATAAAGATACCCCAAAAGCCGCCTGGCCTCGATATTCCTTGGGTCTTTTTTTAAGAGCTCGCTGTACTTTTCTACCGCTTCGTCTTTCCTGCCGTTTAATTCATATAATACCGCCAGCGCTAAATGGACCTCGATATTATCGGGCTCTAATTTAAGCGTCTCCTCAAGCTGAAAGATTGAGTCATTAACACGCCCCATCTTGGCGTATATCAGGCCAAGATTAAAGTGCAGCAGCGCCTCCCCATTTTTACCCTTGTGTTTAGCCAGCAGCTCCTCATAAACAAGGGAGGCCTCTTTCAGCTTCTTGCCAAGCACGTACAGATCTGCCAAAGAACCAAGGACCTGAAGGCTTTCGGGATCCGCCCTAAGAATCTCCTTGTATTCCCTCCGGGCTTCTTCTAATCTCTTTAACTCGGTATAGGCCAGCGCCAGAAGCACCATCGGCCTTGTGTCTTCGGGCTCAAATTTTTTTGCCGTCTTAAGAAACTCTACTGCCTTTTTATAATTTCCTAAAATAATATAATCTACGCCCAGGCGTAAATAAACGCCGGCTTGTTTATTGTCATATTCGAGGGCCTTGGAATATTCCTTTATCGCCTCATCAACCCTTGTCTCACTGTCGTATATAAGGCCCATCGTATAATGGGCGAGACTTTTAGTGAGGGCTTTCTCTGAAACAGGCGGGGACTGTTGGTCTAAAACCACCTCGCCGGCCAGCCTTGCCGGAAACGCGGCAAGGCCAGCCAGGCAAACAATAATAAAAAAATGTATTTTTCTAGCCACCTGATTTTCTGCTTAATCTCTTTTTATGTCTGTCTCTTCTTAGCCGTTTTTTGCGCTTGTGCGTTGCCATTTTATGGCGTTTGCGTTTTCTACCGCAAGGCATTTGTTAATCGCCTCCTTTCCTAATATATAACCTTATTAAGCGGATACTCAATAATACCCTGAGCGCCCGCGTTCTTTAATTTTGGTATAAGATATTTTACGACCTTTTCGTCTATAATTGTATCCACGTCAACCCACTTATCGTCTGAGAGCATGGATATCGTCGGCTTCTTCATCGCGGGCAATAACGCCAGGACCGCTTTTAAATCCTTTTTGCCGACATTCATCTTAAGCCCCACCTTTTCCTCAGCGAGTATCGCGCCTTTCAATAAAAGCGCCATGTTCTCTATCTTGCTTCTTTTTTTGGGATCAAGCCAGCTCCTGCGGTTCGCGATAAGCTGCGTGGTGGATTCGCATACGGTAGCGACCTCGCGAAGTTTGTTGGCGCGCAGGCTCGAGCCCGTTTCTGTCACTTCAACTATGGCGTCCACGCCTATGGCGGCCTTGACTTCTGTAGCGCCCCAGCTGAATTCAACCTCCGCGGCCACCTTGTTCTTTTTTAAATACGCCTTTGTGACACTGACAAGTTCCGTGGCTATCCTTTTGCCCTTCAGGTCCTTAATATTTTTAATCTTTGAGCCTTCGGGAACGGCCAGGACCCACCTGACAGGTCTCATACTCTGCTTGGCGTATATAAGCTCCGCGACCTTGACCACGTTGGATGAATTTTCCAATATCCAGTCGTTTCCTGTGATGCCTACGTCAAGTATGCCGTCCTCCACATACCGGGACATTTCCTGCGCCCTGAACAATATGCACTCTATCTCGTCGTCATCAATCGACGGGAAATATGACCTCTCGCTTATGCCGATGTAGAAACCCGCCTTCCGGAACATCCTTACCGTGGCCTCCTGCAGGCTTCCCTTAGGCAGCCCTAATTTTAGTTTTAATGTTTTCTTTTCCATTTTAATTTTCACCAACCTCTTTCTTCCTTCAATTCCGCCTGATTTTAACCTTCCCGGCAGTCATAATAAAACGTAATAATTATATTATATATCACCATATATGTCAACAATTTCCATTCCCGTAGTATAGCCAAAAAGGCCTGCTCGCTCAGAAGAAAATTTTTAACGCCTTTTATTTCGCATTTTGTCGGGGGCGGCGAACTCGCCGGCACATAAAGTGCCGGCTCGGACAGTCCGCCGCCCTTTTCGGCATATAAGCATATGCCAAGTAAACCGCCAAAATACTCATAAAAGGCTAAATTTTCTATTCGCTCGCTAGGCCTTTTTTGGCTATTTAAGTAACTCTGCGGCCAGCTACCGGCGGGATGGGCCGGAGGCTTAAAAGTGAGTTGAGTTGTTTTTTGAGGTACGAGTTGAGGGTAAGTGATTGCACGCCGTCAGCCACGGCGGGGGTTGATTGGCTTTTAAGCCGAGGCCCGACCGCCGGTAAAGCTGGACGCCTGTGAGGCAGCGAAAGGCCCTGCCGACTGGCAATAGGCCCTTGAGTAGCTATTAAAACTTGACTTTTATTACCTTAATAAGTATACTTGGGAGTAAAGTAAGACTATTATCATATGTTTTGAATATTATTAGGAAAACTCAAAATTAAAATGGGGCGATTTTCCGGTTTAGTAAAAATTTTTAGCGTTTTTTTGATTTGCGCGGGAGTCTGCCTTATATCCCCCTCTTGCTCCTTTTCCGCTCAACCCGGGAAAATTATCGATTATAGTTACCTTACGCATTATTCCCCCGGGGAAACAGTCAGGTTCAACGCTACCGTTAAAAATACCGGCACCGTCCTTGACGATTATTATATCCAAGTGGTGCTTACAAACCTTAGTACGGGCAAGGAATTTGCGCCTTATCCTACTTCCGGAGACGGAACTATAGCTGCAGGCGCCACTACTGTATTAACAACGGGCCTGCCCGCGACAGTGCCGGGCGGATTGGGTGTAGCGCCTGTGAACTGGACAGCAGTCGCAGGATTATATACCGTAACAATCCTTTTCTATAATTCTATTTCTACAGAAGTGAACCGCATTTCAGGCAGAGAGCCTGTCCACGTAGGGACAACCAAAGATTCTGTCGCCGCATTTCCTAAAGTAATCGACTTAGGCGCGCTGCAATACGGCCGGTATATGCACCCTGTGCCGGTCGAGATAAACTGGGATTTTTACTTAAGGAGCTCCCAGGTAAGAAAAGACCACCCCTGGTATATGAGGATTTATACGGATAACCACAAAAGATACCGGGGTGTGGACGACGCGGTTTATTCCGGGAGGGTGGCTATGCAGGGAGGCGGAGGGGCTGATGCGATAGGAAGCCCCGCGGGGCTGGTATCTTCCGACGGTAAATATACGCTTCCTTTAAAGGTCTGGTGCCTCAACTACGGGCCCGATGTGGAAGAAGGTTGGGACCCAGCTCTTTTGGGCCCGCCGCCTGTTAAAGAGGATTATTACTGGAAAGGCCCGCTCTTAGACAGCGGGAAAAGGGATTATTCAAGGGTCGCCTGGGAATGGATACCTGATTACATAGATATGAGCGCTGACCCCGGGACATGGAGAAAACTCATTGGACAGGACCCGTATGACACGCACTATGTAAGCGATTCAAACCCGACAGGGGACTTTACCCTGACTTCCCCTTTTCAGATTTTTATCGCTTATGAAACATCCCCAACGGCGGTCATGGGCAAGTATTCCACGGATTTGATTGTTGAGATTTATTCGCCATGAAAAAAATTATCTTATTGCTAATAATAGGGCTATTTGTCTGTCCCCTATACGCGATGAATGCGGTAAACCCCGCTTCAAGAGACGAGGCCATAAATGCTGCTCTAAACAGGCTTGGCGGGGGTGAACAACCGGCGGTGAGCCTAGAGCCGATAAGGATAAAGGTAAAGGAAATATCCGCGCAGGATGAATTGGCCCTCGCTAAGGCGCTTTATTTATAT
>Ga0209824_10000514_pt1 | contig 24023 bp, 19 predicted proteins | sample VDWuncwatermetaG_FD_184124 | JGI IMG/M metagenome (GOLD analysis project Ga0209824, IMG submission 184124) | Wastewater microbial communities from Netherlands to study Microbial Dark Matter (Phase II) - VDW unchlorinated drinking water (SPAdes)... ...
CATAATTATCCTTGGATGTCAAAGGCGCTGCCGCCTTTCCTATATTCATCTCTGAAGCCGGAGTTATAACATTACTTCCTGCTTCAAAAAACAGCAGGAAAGATATTATTGCCGGCTCTTCTCCACTGACTTTTTCTTTTTTATATGTAATTTTTTTGTCTACTTTCTTAGATACAGCTTTACCAACTTCTTTGTTAACCGCTTTGCTTTTTCCGCCTATCTTTTTAGAAGGTTTTTTATTGTTACTACCCAACTTTGCCAGAGATTGTATAAAATTATCACGGCAAAAGGCAATATCATCTTTCTGCCAGTTCTCCTCCAGTTGCTCTACCCAGCAATCAAAATAAAATTGCGCGCGCGCTGCCATTTCCGGATTTTTTGCCATAGTCTCAGGTGTAAGCACTGCCATCAAATCCGCCCTAGCTTTCTTCAAATTTGCAAGCTCATCTTTTGGCAAATTCCAGTTCTTCAGATTTTCCGGTGCCGTATCCTTACCATAAATGGCAAGCAACCCTTTATCAGCGAAATACCAGGAATCCTGCCAGTCATAATTCCCCTCCTCGGAATCAGAAAAATCCATATATAATTTTGCCAGAGCATTCTGGAAGGCATTACCCTGTGGCTTGGTATGACGGAGTTCCTGCAAGCTGTAAGTAGAGCAGCCAGAAACCGATAATAGCAGCAATAAAGGTATAATTACTGATTTATCTATGATTTTAATCATCAGCAAGTTCCACAAGCAAGTTATGTTTATAGGTAACAAAAACATAGACAACATCACGGTTTTTCTGCTCTTTGTCATTACTTAAGCGAACAGCACTATCTGAAGCTTCCTTATTCATTTTAGAAAGGAATATTCTAGCCTTCGGCACTCCATTATTTATCAATTCATCACGAACAACAACTAACCGCTGATCAGATAATCCAGACCCGGAATCAACACGATAAGTCTTAAGCTGCAGCTTATAATCCTGATATTTTGCAGCATGGGAAGCTATCTTCTTTATCAATTCTTTTTCTTCATAGCCCAACTGCGCATCACCCTCAAAAAACCTTATAGTATTTTTACTATCATCGCCATAAAGAAAGCCATCTGATATTTCCCTGATTTCATCATATACCAAGTCAAACTCTTGCTTACAGGAAGCTATAGCAGGTGACGCTGCCGTAACAGTTAAACCTTCCTTCTCCTGCTCATTCCAGCAATCAAATAAAACCTGAGCGCGGGCGGCTTTCTGCGGCTCTGCATTCTTCACTTTATCATTCAAAACGTCCATTAGAGCTGCACGGTAATCAGAAAGTGATTCAGAACCGACGGTTTTTTCATCAACGCTATCCAGATTAACTTCCTCGCCTCGGGTAGCACGCAGCCCCTTGGCTGCAAAATGCTCGGAAGAAGATTTACGCCCTTGTTCGGCTTCCGACTCGGCATATGCCAGATATTCAGACGCCAGAGAGCCGGAAAACCCATCTGGGGCAGGAGAAATAGACTTCAACTCCTGCAAACTTGGGTTGCAGCCAGAAAGCAACAATAAAGGAATTAAAAAACAACCATGGGTGAATATATGAGAGCGCATATGATTTATATAATTAATTTATGCCTGATTGCCCCATAACATAGCCATTTTATAGATTTTGTATAGTAGAAATAGAGGGCAGGATTCAGAGGAGATTGGATATGTATTAAAAGTCTATTGCTTTCCTGGACATTTAGCCTTATATAGCCAGCCAAGATTAAAATTTAAGGAGTAATTGCAATGGCTAAACAACGTACTTTTTCTATCATTAAACCAGATGCTACCGAGCGCAACCTGACTGGTAAAATCATCTCTAAATTTGAGGAAAACGGTCTGCGCGTTGTAGCGCAGAAGCGTCTACGTATGTCACGCCTGCAGGCGCGTGAATTTTATGCGGTTCACAAGGAACGCCCGTTCTATGATGAACTGGTGGAATATATGGTTTCTGCCCCTGTTGTAGTTCAGGTTTTAGAAGGCGAAAACGCGGTACTTAAAAACCGCGAAATCATGGGTGCAACTGACCCAGCGAAAGCTGCTGCTGGAACTATCCGCAAAGAATTTGGCGAAGGCATTGAGCGCAACTCGGTTCATGGCTCGGACAGCGAAGAAAATGCAGCGATAGAAATTGCTTTCTTCTTCAGCGGAACAGAGATTGTAGGGTAGTTAATTCGGCGGTTTCTTTCCGCTCTGCTGCTTCCCACTACCAGCCTTCCCTGTCTTTTTCCCGTCATTTTCTAACTTATCAATAATATCGCGCAGTCTTGCCGCTTCTTCAAATTCAAGGTCAGAAGCTGCTTCCAGCATTTTGCCGCGCAGTTTTCCTATATATTTCTCTTTGTCCTTGCCATCATCACGCACATCATATTTTTTAGATGTGGTGGCAACAGTGTAATGGTCATGCTCGTAAACCGATTCTATAATTTCACCAATTTTTTTACTGATTGAGGCAGGAGTAATACCGTGTTTTTCATTATATTCCATTTGGACTTTGCGCCTGCGGTCAGTTTCATCAAGAGCAATTTTCATAGAATTAGTGATACGGTCAGCATATAAAATAACTCTGCTATCAACATTGCGCGCTGCCCTGCCAATAGTTTGAATCAGCGAGGTTGCCGAACGCAGGAAGCCTTCTTTATCAGCGTCTAAAATAGCAACTAAACCACATTCAGGAATATCCAGCCCTTCACGCAGCAAATTCACGCCAATCAGCACATCAAATTTGCCAATTCGCAGATCACGGATGATTTCTATGCGCTCTAAAGTCTCAACATCAGAATGCAGGTAACGCACGGAAATGCCTGCCTCATTCATATAGTCGGTAAGTTCTTCCGCCATGCGTTTGGTAAGAGTTGTAACCAGCACGCGCTGCTTCTTTTTAATCCGCAAGTGACATTCCGCGAGTAAATCATCAACCTGCGACGCTACCGGACGAATATCACAAGGCGGATCGATAAGCCCAGTCGGACGTATAATCTGTTCAATAAATGCACCACCGGTAGCCTCTAATTCCCATTTTCCCGGTGTCGCCGAAACAAAAACAGATTGCGGGCGGCGGACGTCCCATTCAGCAAAAGTCAATGGCCTATTATCCAGTGCCGAAGGTAGGCGGAAACCATACTCCACCAATGTGGTTTTGCGCGAACGGTCACCACTCGACATACCGCCAATCTGTGGCACGGTGACATGACTTTCATCAACAAACAGCAACGCATTTTTGGGCAAGTATTGAAACAAGGTAGGTGGTGGCTCACCAGCCTCTGTGCCTGCCAGATAGCGCGAATAATTTTCAATTCCTTTGCAAGTCCCTGTTTCCATCAACATCTCTAAATCATAGGTGGTGCGCTGCTCCAGCCTTTGCGCTTCAACCAGTTTCCCTTCCGCATATAGTCGTTCAAGACGGGTTTTCAGTTCGCTTTTTATCTGGATTATCGATTTTTCTACAGTCGGGCGCGGTGTGACATAATGGCTGTTGGCATAGATGGTTATCTCATCAAGCTTGATCTTCACCTCGCCGGTCAGCCAGTCAAACTCATTGATGATTTCTATCTCATCGCCGAAAAATGAAATGCGCCAGGCAGTGTCTTCATAATGCGCTGGAAACAGATCGATAGTGTCGCCGCGCACGCGGAAAGTGCCTCGGGCAAAATCCATGTCATTACGCTTATATTGCAGCTCGATCAGGGTTTTTATCAGACTGGCTTGGGTACGGATTTCACCACGTTTGATGGTCGCTATCATCTGCGAATACATCTCTGCCGAACCGATACCGTAAATACACGATACCGAAGCCACAACAATCACGTCATTTCGCTCAAGCATCGAACGCGTGGCGGAATGGCGCATCCGGTCTATCTGTTCATTGATGGACGAATCTTTTTCAATAAAAGTGTCACTCCTTGGAACATAAGCTTCCGGCTGATAATAATCATAATAGGAAACAAAATATTCCACGGCATTATGCGGAAAGAAACTCTTCATCTCTGAATAAAGCTGAGCAGCAAGGGTTTTATTATGCGCCATGATAAGTGCCGGACGCTGGGTACGTTCTATGACATGTGCCATGGTAAAAGTTTTACCGGAACCGGTAACTCCCAGTAAAACCTGATCACGCTCGTTGTTATCTATGCCAGAAACAAGTGCGGAAATAGCCGAAGGCTGATCACCGGCTGGTTTAAAATCTGAAACGAGTTGGAAGAGTTTCGAGTGCTTAGTTATGAGTGCTGAGTGCTGAGTATCCGTAATCATTTTATTATTTTCTAAATCTATGAACAAATATTCAATAGCATTTCTGCTTTATTTTGTACCAGAAAAAATAGGAGAAAATATTAAAGCTCAGCACTCACTACTCAGCACTCATAACTCACTTATCAGCATCCCCAAAAAGACCACCTTGCTGGTTCAATCTGATAATTGCTGGTCCAAGTATTATCATAAACAAACCAGGAAGAATGAACAAAATAAGAGGCAGAGTAATCAATGCCGGAAGTCTTGCTGCACGTTCTTCGGCCTTCATCATGCGGTCAGTACGCTGCTCTTCGGCTATCATACGCATTGTGTCAACCAGACTGGTACCAAACCTTTCCGCTTGTATTAACGATGACACAAGGGTACGAACAGCTCCGGTCGGAGCGCGATCACCAAAATTCTGTAAAGCCTGCACACGGTCACTCATCATGGTCATTTCAAAGCGAGTCCGGTCAAATTCAGCAGCAACAACCGGATGTGATTCTTTCATTTCCTTGCAGACACGGGCAAAAGCCGCATCAATACCCAGACCAGATTCAACACATATTAATATCATATCTAAAGCATCCGGGAATGTCCTGATGAGCTCCTTGGTTCTTTTCTGTGACTGGTTAGTTAGAAACAAGGTTGCACCATAAGCACCAGTTATAACCAGTAGAAACCCAGTTATAATTAACGCTCCATACTCTGACGGTTCCCGGAAAAAGGTAAATATATGAAATAATATATAGCCACCAATGAAGAGGAAAAACGGCTGAACAAAACGCTTGAAGAACAGTAAATAAACAAGGGCACGCTGTGAATTATAACCAGCCTTGGAAAGCTGAAGAATACTGGTGCGCTGCCTAGCGAGGTTAACTCCGGTCAGGATGAGAAACTGCTTCATTATAGTCGCAGCTGCGCCAAGACCCCTGTCATCCTGCTCCGGTAAAGCTTCAGCAATTTCCTTAGCACGTTGCTGTACTCTATCCTTACTGAACAGCCGTACAAAGGCCATATACACAGTAAAAACCGCAACAGCTATCAAAGCATAAGTAAAATAACTTGAAAAATCCATGTACTATATCTCCATATCAACCATTTTGCGGATAATTATAACACCAACTGCTATCGTCCCAAGTGTAATGCCAAGAATTACATGACCAAGGGGTGTTACAAATAATGGTAGCAGGTAGTCAGGTTCAACAACGTGAATGGCAAGCGCTACAAGAAATGGCAGCAAGCCAAGTACCCATCCGGTAAAACGTCCTTCAGAAGTGATTGCATGAACCTTTTTTATCATCATTTTGCGTTTACGGATAAGTGCTGACAAATTGCCGAGAACTTCGGCAAGACTTCCGCCAACTTCCTGCTGCAAAGTGAGTACCACAACGAAGAAATTAATATCCGGTGTATGCATACGTTTACCCATGCGCACCAGCGCATCAACCAGAGTGCTGCCATGCACAACCTCCGTTGACATCTTGCGGAATTCTTCATTGGTAGGAGCCTGCATACTTTCTGCCACCATGTTTACTGCCGCATTAAGAGGAAAACCTGAACGGACGCTTCGCACGATAATATCAAGGGCATCGGGGAACTGATTCATAAATTTGCGGATACGACCTCTTATTTTGCTCTGTATTACCACCCAGGCAAAAGCATAAGTGGCTACAATGGCAAAGATAAGTATAATAATGCCATTGTCACTGATTTTCAGTAACGGCAGAAGTACGATAAAAACCGCAAATGCCCCAAGGCATGTCAGAAAAAAACTATCAACAGCTCCCGCCATTCCTCCCCGTAACAGATGAGGATGCGAAAACTTACCAAGCGGCATCGCATAATATATTTGTGCGAGCAAACCAGTTGACTGGTAGCGATCCTGCATCACACTGCTATTTTCCATTTCACTGATAACATCATCAATGCTTTGAGAGCCTTTTTGCTCAAGACCCTTCAGCTGTTTACGGGTAAAGTTCGTAGAATCTGATTTCAGAAACAATTTCTGCACAATCAACACGCCGATGACATACACGAAAACCCCAACGAAAAAAGCAATAAATATCGGCAGCGCATTCATAATTTATCCATATTTAAATATTTAACCTTAAACAACATTTACAATAGCAATACTACTCTAAACTACTCTAACCCAAGACTGGTTAACATTTCCTTTTCTTTACCAAAATACGCTGCCTGTGATAAAAATGCCGGTCTGGTTTTCGTACAATAAAACTCGCCAGTCAAAACCCCATCTTCATCCATCGGTCCAGCACGAAATCCAAATAAAAGATTCGTCACTATTTCATTATCCTCAAGGCCAACCACTTCTTCAATGTGAGTAACCCGTCTTTTACCATCTCTTTGGCGCGCAACCTGCACAATCAGATGCAAGGCACTCGCTATCTGGTTTTTAAGTGAGCCAGATGACATGTTAACCTTAGACATACCTACCAGATTCTCAATACGACTAAGTGCGTCGCGCGGAGTATTAGCATGTATAGTCGCCATTGATCCGTCATGCCCAGTATTCATGGCCGATAACACATCAATAACTTCATCACTACGAATTTCCCCGATAATAATACGATCAGGGCGCATACGCAGCGCATTTTTTACCAGTTGGCGAGCCGTAATTTCACCAGCCCCTTGCATATTAGGCGGGCGGGTTTCCATACGCAAAACATGCGGCTGCTGAAGCTGTAACTCCGCTGTATCTTCGACCGTAATTACACGTTCAGAATTCGAAATACTACCAGACAAAGCATTAAGCAACGTAGTCTTACCACTCCCAGTGCCGCCGGATATTAATATATTTAAACGGATATGTCCACAAATTGATAAGAACTTTACCATTTCTTGAGTCATTGAGCCAAAATCGATATATTCTTTAAGGGATATCTTCTGCCTTCTGAATTTACGAATTGAAACCAATGAACCATCAAGGGCAAGTGGCGGAATTATCGCGTTAAAACGGGATCCATCCGGCATTCTGGCATCCACCATGGGGCTAGACTCATCGACACGTCTTCCAACAATTGATACAATCTTCTGGATTATGTTAACCAGATGTTTTTCACTGATAAAAGTAACATCAGTCAGGACAATTCTACCGTTTTTCTCCACAAAAACACGTTTGCTGCCATTAACCATTATATCGGAAACATCAGGATCCGCCAGAAGCACCTCAAGTGGGCCAAACCCCAAAAGATCATCGATTGCCTGCTCCCTTAACAGTTCAACCTGACCAACGGTTAAAGGAATAAGTATTTCCTCCCTGACAATTCTAGAGGCAACCTCTCCAACCCGCCCCCTCTTCATTTCTTCGGTCATCTGCTCTAAAAGACCAAATTCAATATTATCAAGTATTTTTTCTGTAAGATAGGTTTTGGCAGTTAAGAACTCTGCATTTTCTAAACTGGCATCCCGAAAGAATGCCTCAACTTTATAATCGCCCTCTGCAGCATGAGAAGTAAGCTTCTCAGCAAAAGGTTTATGTTTTAATGTTACTTTCTCGATATTGCGGAAATGCCGTACATCTACAAGCTGATTTTCTCCAGAAAGTTTTTTACCAAACATACATCATCCGTTCTTCTTTCCTAAAAATGTAAGAAGATTCTTACGATTAGAAACGTTAGTGCCAGAATAATTAAAATTAGTGTTCGGTGATTCCTTCTCAATATTACTACGTGCCAGAATATTTTTGGTAAATTGTCGTATCTGCTGTTGCAATAATACCGTATGACCTATTTCAAACAAGGTCTTACCTTCAGATTCAGCCAGCACTACCGATTTAATATCATTACTCAGGTAAGACTCGATTTTATGATGAGTTATGCGCTCAAAATCATGAGCGGTTATGGCTTCTTTGAATTTAGCACCGCTGCGATTAATCACTACAGATATTGAATCTTCGGAAAGACCAATTGTCTGCCATACTGCAAGCAAACGTGAGGAATGTGTAAGAGATCTCAACCATAGCTGAGCCACCATAATCACATGATCTGAGTAAGTGAGTGATGCAGCAGTCCATCCCGTCCATATATGGGGAATATCAAGTATAACAAAATTAAATTTCGTACGCAGCAAACTTATCATATCGCGTACCAGCTCTGGTTTGACGGCGGGTAATTGGCGAAGTTCGTGCGGTGATGCGATGATACTTAAGTTTTTCCCATGTTTTGCCAGCATTTTTTCTATAAGCAACTCATCAATGCCGCGCTCCGGAAAATCAAACAACTCCCTTATGCCAAAAGGCGCAGTAATATCCAGACTTTTAGCTATAAGACCAAACTGATAATCCATATCAATCAAAACCGTGGATTGCTCAAATTCCTCTGCCAGACAATAAGCCAGATTGACGGCAAAAGTGCTGGCTCCATCGCCAGATGCAGCACTTATACAGGAAATAACCGTACCACGCTTAGAAACAGATGGGTTTTTAGCATTATTAGTAGAAGATGATTGCAGTAAAACGGAGCGTATGTCGCCTATTTTAGCCGGTCTAGCGCAATATTCAGCAATACCACGAGCGCGCAACTGACGATAAAAATTAATATCATTTACTGAACCAATGACCACAACCTGCACTTTTGGTTCACAATGCAGGGCTATTTCATCCAGATCGTCAAAAATATTAGTGTGTTTATCAGCAATGTCGATAATTAAATAATCAGGAGAAATCGTTCTGACATTAAGTGCTGCAACCGCCTCGCCTACACCACCAATCACTATCTCTGCATCAGGATAGCCAAGACCACTGGCCAGTGAACTGAGATTAAGTCTCTCTTCCGGATCATAACTAATAATTAAAAGAGGACTAAAAGAACTCATGAACTACCCCCTAAAAAAACCAACACGCGATGAAATACCTAAAGCATAACCGACTTAGGTAAATATTTTGCTAAGATTATTTAGCGGATGTAGATGAACTCCACTCGGCCGACTTAATTTCACGCTTGGAAGAAGGCTTCAAATAGTCGCTATAAGACTGACCTAACTTCTCAGCGTCCGGCAAATCCGTCAGGTTAGGACTGGTGAACTGGCTTTTATCGCTCACCATCTGCACCATATTCCCAGCAATTGAACACCCAAAAGCCGGATGATTAGTGCTGCGATTACCACTCATATTATCTACAAAACGCTGGTCACAATCACGAACCATAACTCTGTTATATGATAAAACAACACTGTTACTGTCTTCGTTGGTAAGATTTATATGAACTCCACCACGCTCAAACATCTCTTTTGCCTGAGTACAACGCGAATTGCTCAGCGAACATCTGAGTTCCACACTGGAAGGACGATCTTCCTTAATCATGTCTGAAAGCCGACTTAAAGATTTCTTGGTTTTTAAGCCGAAGGTAACAGTTTCAGAGGAGTTATCGATCAGCCTTTCCGGATCTCCGCTATCCACAGCAACCTCATTATAAGGTTCAGTGCACGCAGAAACTGACAGAAGGCAAAGTAACAAACTATATTTTTTCATAAATGATTTTTTCATAATTAATCCATCATAAAGCCTGTTGGCCCCTCTATTTCTACTTGAGGAATTTTTACAGAATTTTCACCTGTCATAATCGAACCTAAAGCCCCATAGAAGAACATCTCAACCTGACTTGCGGGACGGAAATCATCGGTAGGAAGCTTTACATCTGAACTCTTAAGGGGATCAACAAGATAAGGTGTCACCGAAATAACCAGCTCGGTTTCATTGCGCTGGAATTCGGTGCTTCTGAACAACGCGCCAAGGACTGGAAGTTCTTTCATACCAGGTAATTGTTCAATGCTTGCCCTGGTATTATCTTTTATTAAACCAGCAATCATAAAGCTCTCACCGGGCGCAAGCTCAACTGTGGTTTTGGCACGACGTGTATTGAAACTCGGTATAATAAAGCCGTTCTGGGTAACAGCATTTGAAGTGGAAATTTCAGAAACTTCTGGCTGAACAACCATACGGATACGATTCTGCGATAGTACATCAGGAGTAAATTTTACCGAAACCCCAAAAGGTTTATATTCAGCTGTAACAATTGTTGAGCCTCCATTTGCAGAAGGGATAAGAACCGGAATCTCACCACCCGCTAAAAATTCAGCCTGCTCACCAGAAACTGCTACCAGATTCGGCTCTGCCAAAGTTTTAATCAGCCCATCACGCTCAAGGGCGTTTATTACAGCACCAACCCGATGATTGCTATTACTTATCCAGTTAAATCCAAGGGTACCACGAATTTGATCGATTGCCGGTAATGTATTGATTCCTGTAGCACCCGCCGCCAATCCGGAAATGGCAGAACCAAGAGCACCACCAACGGCAAAATTTCCTCCGCTCATAACTAAAGAAGGGTCAACCCCTAAACGCTTCAAAGCATCACGGTTCACTTCGGAAACACGAACCCTGAGCATAACCTGCTGCCCGGAAATCACTTTCATCATGTTAAGAATTTTAGGATATGGGTTTCCTTCCGTTGTAGCGGGAGTGGCAGTAGCCACCTTGTCACCGGCGGAATTACCAATATATTCCTGAGCAATTTTCAACGCCCGGTCAATTGATGCATTATTACGAACCTGACCGGTAAGGGCTACGCTGGTATTAACCATCTCGACATTGATAGTTTCATCAGGAATAAATTTCTTTATAGCACGGCGTATAGCCGGAAGGTCATAACCCACTGTAACTTCCAGCGTTTGCGCCAGCTTTCCGGTTTCATCAAAAATACGAACATTGGTAGCACCGGCAGTCTTTCCTATAAAGGTAAGAGCTTTAGAATTATTTACATGAACATCAGCTATATCAGGGTTAGCTATGACTATCTCTTTAACTGGGCTTGGCATTTCAACAAGGGACGAGCGATTAACCGGCAAAAACAGACCAGCCGCTGAAACCCCAGGAATATACGCCACAAATGCCGTCAAGGCGCAGGCACATAAGGAAACATACCTAACGCTGCGACGACAGCTTAAAAAGCTCATATCAATTTTATTTAACATCATTTTGCCTATCTAGCATTATTATCAAAATTACTACTTAACCACGGAACCAGTATTACCTATAACCGCATCCTCACCAGAGACAGGAGTTTTATTCTCGGCAGGAGCAGAATTTACAGATGGCGGCGAACCATAAACCACATCAGGCACACCAGCATTTTTTGAAGCACCGGCGGCAGTGCTTGCGGTTATTTTTCCACCTGAACTGCCAGGTCCGCGCACTATCATCATGTCTGCACCGGAATACTTTGACAAATCGCCTAAACCAGATGGAGGAATTGCAGAAACATTATCATCATGTATGGAACGCAAAGCGAAGGCCAGCGTGCCATTCTTTTCTGCCAGACGAATTTTCTGAGCTAATTCATCACCAACCTCCAGAGTAATACTGCTAGGAACGACTGTAGAAGGCTTGGCTGGATCAACCTCACGTAGATTAACCGCCAAAACCCTAACAGCAGTACCTATTACCTCTGTAGATGTAGGCTTACCGGTAAGAACCTCGCCGTCAACAGGATTGCCTTCCATAACTTCGTGAGTAAACAATATATCAACACGATCACCAGGAAATATAAAGCCGGCTATACCGGTAACAACATCTGTAGCAACAGTTATCGCCCGCATCCCTACAGGAAGACCGGCAGCAAGAAACCCGGGATCATTCGGATGGGCAAGCTTACTTCTCATAAGCGGTTCATTAGCAGCAATCGCTGAACGAGCAACCCTACCGATTACATCCTGACCATTCTGTTCACCCATAACAAAGTTATCCAGAATCAAATTTTCTGGCCAAGGCTGCTTAACAATCATAGAGCTGGCTATTTTGGTACCAACGGGAATATCAACCCTTGCCATAAAAATATCAACGGTACCAACATTTATACCTGAATCCTGCACAACATTATTTTGATTATTACTTACAGGGGCAACTGCAGAATCAGAAGCCTGAAAAGCAAGTACAGCTGCCACCAAGGCAAGAACTGCGATAATACTAAAAAATACGAATTTCATCTCAGAATATTAACCTCTAATTAACCTATACGGCTTCAAACATTAAGCATTAATACACATCAACCATATACGTGTAAACAAAAAAATGAAAGGGTTATGCTGTTTTCTTTGCACGTGTGATTTTTTTGCGCTCATTAGAATCCAGAGCAATTTTACGCAATCTCAATGACTTAGGAGTAACCTCAACCAATTCATCATATTCGATATAGGAAATCATCTGCTCCAAAGTCATTTTTAGAGGCGGAACTAACCGTATTGCCTCATCCTTACTGGTAGTACGAATGTTAGTCAATTGTTTATTTTTTATTAAATTTATTTCCAAATCGTTATCGCGACTGTGCTCACCTACTATCATGCCTTCATAAATTTTAGCACCCGGATCTATAAACATTATACCACGATCCTGCAAATTCCAGATTGCATATGGCACAGCTTCGCCATTTTCCATAGAAATCAACGCGCCGTTGCGACGACCAGGAATATCACCTTTATATGGAGCATAAGAATGGAACAGACGGTTCATCATACCGGTACCGCGAGTATCAGTTAGAAATTCCCCTTGATAACCGATAAGCCCGCGTGAAGGCACATAGAAAATTATACGGATCTTACCGCCACCGGAAGGGCGCATATCTATCATTTCGCCCTTACGCAGAGAAATTTTCTCAACAACCACGCCTGTATGTTCTTCATCAACATCAATAACCACTTCTTCTATAGGCTCCATTTTCACGCCTGATTCATCATCCCTGAATAATACGCGCGGACGCGACACAGAAAGCTCAAATCCCTCACGGCGCATGGTTTCAATAAGAACTCCAAGCTGCAACTCACCGCGCCCCGCCACTTCAAATGCATCTTTGGCATCGGTTTCCTTAACGCGGATGGCAACGTTGCCTTCTGCTTCACGCAGCAAGCGTTCGCGGATCATACGGCTAGTAACTTTTGTTCCTTCCTGACCAGCAAGGGGCGAATCATTTACTGAAAGGGTAATAGCCATTGTTGGCGGATCAATCGGACTAGATGGAACTGGCTTGTTAATTGTGAGGTCGCCGATCGTGTCAGCAACTGAGGTATTGGCAAGTCCAGCAATAGCAACAATATCACCAGCCTGCGCCTCTTCCACCGGCACTCGTTTAATTCCGTCAAACGAAAGCAATTTGGTAAGCCTTCCCTGCTCCAGAACATTGCCGTTCAAATCCATCGCTTTAATCGGCATCCCTACTTTTGCCATACCACTATAGATACGCCCGGTAAGAATACGCCCCAGGAATGAATCATATTCCAAAATAGAAACCAGCATGGAAAATGCTGCGTCAGGATCAACATCCGGTGCAGGAATGTGATTAACAATGCAGTTAAATAACGGATCTAAATCTTTGCGTTCACCTTCCAAACTTTCTGCCGCCCAACCATCACGGCCGGAAGCATAAAAAGTTGGGAAATCCAACTGTTCTTCGCTGGCATCAAGTGCTGCGAATAAATCAAACACTTCATTTACCACCTGTTCAGGGCGGGCATCGCCGCGGTCAACCTTGTTGATAACCACAATTGGACGGAGTCCAAGCTTCAGAGCTTTAGTAAGTACGAATTTTGTTTGTGGCAACGGTCCTTCCGCCGCATCAACCAATAAAATTACTCCATCAACCATGGAAAGCACGCGCTCCACCTCACCGCCAAAATCGGCGTGCCCAGGTGTATCAACTATATTTATACGGATATTGCCGCGCACTACCGAGGTGCATTTAGCAAGAATAGTGATTCCACGCTCTTTTTCCAGATCATTAGAATCCATAACGCGCTCCGCCACCGATTGATTGGCGCGAAAGCTACCGCTTTGCCGCAGCATCTGGTCAATCAAGGTTGTTTTACCATGATCAACGTGGGCAATAATGGCAACGTTACGAATATCTTTCATGAACCCATTTCCTTAAAAAAATTATAGCCAAGCACTGTGCTTGGCTTAAGTAATATGCAATTTAAATTTTATGTGCAATTCTATACCAAAGAATTATTCTGAGGTGCGTCCGGAGGTCGGCAAGCGACTATCTCTGGGCGCACATACTCAGGATAAAGTTCTTTTAAGACTAAAGCAGTTTTAAATTAACCGCTGAGGTCTTTCCCTTGCTGTTTTCCAGATCATACTGAATTTTCTGGTTATCATCAAGAGTATGCAGACCAGCTGCTTGCAGCGCAGTAATATGCACGAATACATCACTTCCACCATCATCTGGCTTAATGAATCCGAAAGATTTATTTGGATTAAACCATTTAACAACACCTGTAGCCATAATACTAATATCCTTAACTAACTAATAACACTCACTTAAGAACCATCAGAAATCACACGACAAAATCATATAAAATCATCAGAACGCAAAAACGAGCTTTGCAAAAGAGCAACGCCACCATGACATTACCAGCGGAATGTATTAGCCTAATTTTTCTACACATGCAAGTAGGTTTATTGGACAAGGAGGATAATTGGATAAATAGATTAATGGATTATAAGAATCCGGCCTTTACCTAATCTATTAATTAAATCGCTTATTATCCATTAATCTCAATAGGTGAACTGCTCTTTTATGATACGCTCAGCGAGATTATGCTCAGGATCAAAAAGAAGAGTTACTCCGGACTTGCGTTGCTCACTTACTATAACTTCACCAACATCCTTAATCTCGGTAAAATCAGCCACAGCAGCCACTGGTCGCTTCTTAGGCTCCAATATACTGAAAATAACGCTTGAATCATGCGCAAGCAATGCCCCGCCCCAGCGTCTCGGGCGGAATGGAACAAGCGGGGTAAGGGCGATAACATTAGCACCAAGCGGAATAATCGGACCACCTGCGGAAAAATTATAGGCGGTACTACCCGCCGGAGTTGAAACCATTACCCCGTCACAGATAAGCTCATTCAAACGAACCACGTGATCAATTGCCACGCGGATTTTCGCAGCCTGCCTGCCCTGACGGAATAATGATACTTCATTAAAAGCAAGTGCCTGAACTATTTTACCATTAAGACAGCGCGCATACATATGCAGAGGATACAAAGTCGTACCACGCGCATGTTTTATTTTATAGTCAAGATTATCCAGAATTGGCTCATTCATCAAAAACCCGACAGTGCCGCAATTAATACCGTAAAACGGCAACTTCATTTTCATATAAGTGTGCAGAGTCTGCAGCATGAAGCCATCCCCACCCAACACAATAATAGCCTCAGCCCCTGTCCGTCTTTTACTTATTTCCACCACTTCATAGCGTTTTTTAATTTCCCTGAACGCATGCTGCGCCTTAGCAGAACTATCGGCAACACAGGCAACTTTAATCTGTTTCATATACTACCTATCAAGTTACTGAGCTACACGACGCACCAAGGCGATAATATAAGAAATATTTTCTACAGGACTTTCTTCGGAATATTGCAAAATTCGTTCGACTATTCGGTTAGAATAATACGGAGAGTCATTATTAATTCCATCACCATCCAATTCACGCACAATTTTAAGCAATAATTTCACCGCAGGAAACATAGTATCCGGCAATCCCGATTTATTATAAATAGCACGAAAACCAAGTTCACCACGGTCAGCAATCAATTTGCGGGCATTTTCAACCTGAATATTAGACAGCAAAGCTAATGATGATTCAAAAAAATCAAAATTCCCTTGGCACAAAGAACTAAGAATCATTGATGGAGTAAGGCGATTTGAATCACGAAGATGACTTACCAGTGCCCCTACATCCTCATGCGAGCGGGCAGCGCGCACAAGATTCAAAGTTTCCGATTCTCTGTTCTTTTCCACTTCTTTCTGAATAGTTTCATCAGGAAGTTTATATTTTTGTTTAAGAGAATCACCAATACTTGATGACACTACATTTACTAGCTTTTCTACTACACTGATGGGCAGACGGGCACGATTAGTCATCGACTCCATCATAATCGGATTTTCCTTATAATTCTCGACAATCTGAGTAAGTATATCATCAGAAATAAACGCCCCATTATTATTCAGCAAAGTGCGGGCTACTTCATCATCACCTTTATTAACCAGCGTACCAGACACTACTTCCGAAACATTATTCCTCTTGGAAATAGCAAGGAATTTTGAATTTTCCTGAGTTGCATAGATTACATCTAGCAAATCCGCATCGGTAAGAACCTGTGAATATTCGAGCATCGGGAGCGATACTTCATTCACATCACTGACCATAGACATAACAATGTCATGCGGTATTAGTGTGCTTTCTTTTAAATTCTGAGCCAGAGAAGCACGCACCTTCACTTCTGTATCGCGCACCAGCAACCGGAAAATCTGCTCTGCCAACTTACATTCGCTTTCCGCAAGGGATAAGTTGCTATAAGTACACGCAATCCTACCACTAATCTCAGCTCGGCTATCAGGGGTTTTATCCTCAAGCAACTGCCTGACTTCAGCATCGGTAAGAACTATTTTTAGAGCAGCACTGCCAGACATCTCCATCTTCAATGTACCGCAAACGAAGAATGGCTACCTGATAGTTTACCATCAATAATAGACAGCAGATAACCCATACCATCCACTGAACGGTTATAACCCTTTCTATAGATGCTCTCAACCACCTCTTTACGGAAATCCTTTGGCTTAGTATATCCATACTCCGTAATCTCGTGGGTTACCTTAAGCAACACCTCCACCGCATCTTTGAAACCTTCCGGCATAATCGCTTCACGATAAAGGGCTTTAAAACCCTGTGAACCGCCCATCAGCAGAATACGAGCATTAATCCTCGGAATCCCCGCCATACGAGCAAGACAGGATTCGAACAGATTCAAATATCCCATGCATAAAGCACGAATTACCAACGAATGAGAAAGCCTGCCGGTTATATAAAGATTATCGACCAGTTCATCAATACGCTCATCATTATCGGGATGAGAAAAATCTTCCACCGGCATTATGCCAAGCAATTCCCATTCGCGGGCATCCACAGAGGCTTTCTGCAGTAAGGAAGAGGATATTTTATATTCGCGGGCGAGATGCTTTTTAAGCTCCCCAGAAACAGAATGAAATATCTTCTCGGCAACGGTAAGCGGCAGCCCTCCCCGTTTCACTAAAACCTCAAGCAAGGAATTGCTGGTAGCAATCATATCCCACGCTTTATTCAAACCCTGCTCTGTGAGCATTGCTCCTTTATTATAGAACAGGTCGTTTAGAACCACTTCCTGATGAGTATCTATCAATGCTTCTGATAAACGCTCAGACACTTTTGCACGTCTGGCAATCGCACAAAGATTTAAAACCTCTTTTGTACTTTGGACAATGGAAACAAGGTCGTCATCTGTCAGCACCAGTGAATGGCGGAGAATTCGATCAGCAACATCATTTTCATCACAGGCAAGCTTAAATACAATATCATGAGGAACATCAGGATTGTCATACAGATGTTCAACCAGCGTAATACGGACTGATTTTTCTGCATCCCTGAGCAGAAGGCGAAAAATATCAGCAGCAATAGCCGATTCATTCAAATTGAAACTACCGGAAGAAAAAGCACCGCCAATTTTCGACGCAAGCGCACCAAGCTCAATGCTCGAAGGACTCTCTATAAGTTTGTGTACGTCCATAGCTGTTAATTGCATTTTACAATAACCAAAATCCATTACATAACTTGAGAAAATTATCTCATCGAAGATAGCTAAAAATTACTGCTATTGCAATAGAGAAACTAACTCAACTATATGCATGGTCAGTTAGCAAAATTTGGTAAAAGTTTAAATTAAACATCACCCAAAAAAACCACCCTTATTCTAACTACAAACCTTAAATTCCCAACACCAGTTATCAGTTAATTTATTATTTATATTAAACCACAAAATTGGTAAATAATTGGTTAAAATTTTATTAAAAATATCATTTATTGATAATTAATCATTTTCTGCTAGGTTTCGGTTCTGATTTTCACTTTTGAATACTGCTAATTTATCAGATTAATTACCGGGAAATATCAATGAATAAAACATACGAAAATGCCTCTGAAGCCCTTGCTGGCTTGTTATTTGACGGAATGACCATCATGGCGGGGGGGTTCGGCTTATGCGGCATACCTGAACACTCAATCCGCGCTATTGCCGATTCCGGGGTAAAAAATCTAACCTGGATTGCCAATAATTGCGGGGTTGATGATTTTGGCAGCGGTATATTGTTGCATTCCCGCCAGATAAAAAAAATGGTCGCATCTTATGTCGGAGAAAATAAAACTTTTGAAAAACAATTTCTTTCCGGCGAATTAGAAGTGGAATTTAATCCGCAAGGTACGCTTGCTGAACGTATCCGTGCCGGTGGTGCTGGGATACCAGCGTTTTATACTAAAACTGGGGTAGGAACAGTAATTGCAGAGGGCAAAGAAACCAAGGAATTTAATGGTCAGATTTATGTGATGGAAAAATCTTTAAAAGCAGATCTTGCGATAGTTAAAGCCTGGAAAGGCGATAGCGAAGGCAACCTTATTTTCCGCAAAACCGCCCGTAATTTTAACCCTATAATGGCAACTGCAGCCAAGGTCACGGTTGCGGAAGTTGAGGAGCTGGTGGAAGTCGGAAAGCTGGATATAGAAATGATCCATACCCCCGGTATATTTGTTAAGCGTATTTTTAAAGGCAATAATTTTGAAAAGCGGATAGAGTTCGCAACGACAAGGGATAACTAGATTACTGGATGATTAGATGATTGGATAAATAAAAGATAATAAGTAAGCTAAAATCATGTTTAATTCTAATCATCCAGTCATCATCTTATAATCTGTAAACAGGGACTTAACTATGTGGAATAAAGAAGATATGTGCAGGCGAGCAGCCAAAGAACTTAAAGACGGATATTATGTCAATCTTGGCATCGGCATACCAACGCTGGTTGCCAATTATATCCCCACCAATATCAAAATTACTTTGCAAAGCGAAAACGGGATGCTGGGTATGGGTCCCTTCCCCCTGAAAAATGAGATAGACGCAGATCTGATTAATGCCGGAAAACAGACAATTACCCAGCTGGCACATAGCAGCTATTTTGATTCGGCCACATCCTTTGCCATGATCCGTGGCGGACACATAGATATTGCCATTTTGGGCGCGCTGCAGGTATCACAATATGGAGATCTCGCCAACTGGATGGTTCCGGGGAAAATGGTAAAAGGCATGGGCGGAGCTATGGATCTGGTTGCCGGTGTAAAAAAAGTCATCGTTATCATGGAACATAATGCCAAGGATGGAGCAGCTAAATTGGTGCGTGAATGCTCCCTTCCCCTGACTGGTAAGCAAGTAGTGCATATGGTAATTACTGAGCTAGGAGAATTTACAATTGATAAAAACGGGCTTACCCTGACCACACTGGCACCAGATGTAACCCTTGATGAAATAAAAAGCAAAACTGAAGCGGAATTTATAGTTAACTAACAAAATGATTGCATCATTTTGACGCTACCTTGAGCTGAGTTCTTTATCTTTGCGTAGACATTTTTTCAATTTTCTGTGAAACACTATTTGCTGTTTTTCCCGCAGTTTTTCTTACGCCGTCGGTTGCTTTGGATATCATTGAGCTAAGCCCCTCTCCTCCTCCAAAGCCTCTACCAAGAGGCATGGTTGCCTGCGACCTAGACAGTGCCTGAGCAATTTGCGGGGTCATCTTAAGCAGTTGGAAAAAAGCAGAAGCAATAGCCAGAAGTGCTATAAAATGATAGCCAAGATAATATATAAACTTCTCCTCCCTGAGTACAGCTTGCGGTTCAAGCAACCGGAATTTGTTATATGGTTCTACATTCTGCAAATATTTTTCTGGTGTTATAGTAGTAGTGGGTTTGTCATTTTTACAAGTAGGATTAACTATTGAATCCAACTCACAACACATTATCTCTGGACCTCCCAAGGTGTAATCAGAAGGGAGAGATATACTATCAAACCCCGGCTTCTTATCAGGAGGGAAAAAAAGTGGACAGAAAACCAGCTTATCTTCTACGGTTAATACCCCGACCTTATCGGTGCTGGCTTTAGGAAGCACCGTTATAACTTTTCCTATATCTCCTATAAAATTCAGGAAGTCGAAAGAAATGATAATCCACAGAGAAAATATCGCGAAAATTATCATAGGCTGCAATGAATAAGAAACCAGAAATCTGAGCCAGTTATCAAACAGGCTGTAAGTAGAATTAAACAGCATGAAGCTCATAAAAATAGGTGATAGAGATATAAGAAATGCCACCGCCGTAATCGACAGCATAAAAGTAACCAGAGAGCTTACAAATACTGATACAGCTTTTGCTATCATAGTGAATAATAACATAAAGGCTGTGAAGGATATAAAAAACAGAACAAAGAAAAACAGGATTAACTCCCCATTGCCGGTAAACAAACCAGCGGTTGTGCCGTCATTAGTCCCCATTATTATAAACTTGACTTTTTCATCAATATCGCCAAAAACCTCGGAAATACTTTGAGCACGACCTATACAAATAATGGTAGGGCAATTTATGCCGGAAAACACCCAGGCGACTGACTCTTGAATAAAGCTCACAAAAAATTTGTATATATAACCTACCGCCAACGCGCCTTTATCAATAAACATATAAACAATGCCAATTTTGATAAATGCAAGAATCGCTGCCCCGCCGGTAGCTTCCTGTGTTCCAATAAGTAACCTGACTCCGTATATCGCTATATAAAGGGCGACAACCGCTACCACAAGATCACGCATCCCAAATTGCAGGGCACAGAAAAATTTGCTGAATACATCATTTAATATGCTAACATAGCGGCAGCCTATAGAGCTGAAAATATTATCGACACTCACCAATCCGCACGGATTACTAGGATCAATCGGCCCTTGTGCTGCTGTATCATAAATAATTTTTGGATCAAAAACACCTCCAGTTGCGCCACCGGCAGCATCACAGGCAAGATCCTCAAACGCTGCCATAACCGTTTGCACAGGAAGTATAACTGACATAACTGCTATAATAAAGAAAGCTACTATCCTGCGCAGTTTTTTCATATCAGTAATCCTTCGTTACGCCGGCAAACCGTCCACGCGCAGAAGCAAGTGATTTAACGTCATTAGTGAAAATTGCCAGAACATCCTCAAGCTCTTTTATTGACAAGTTAAGAGCAATACTCTCACCGCTTTGTTTGAGAAGAAAATCTCCTTTTTGCCTTTCCATACCAAGCAACATATATTCATCATGTGCATTGATACCAAGATTTTTAGGGCGGTAAGAAACCAGCATTTCATCCGGCATATATATCTGGGTAGAAGTAGATTCCATCAATGTAGCAAGTGTTTGCGTATCACTGCTGCCAGAAATCTTACTGGTAGTAAACATAACCATCACATTCCTCTGGCGTAACATCTCTAGCAGACTACCAAGCCGAGGCGTAAAAAACTCGTTTTCCAGAAGATCCCACGCTTCGTTCATGACAATAACTGTTGGCCGGTCGTCAATAGAGTCAATTACCCTGTGCATTAAATAGGAAAATAAGGGAAGCAAAAATGCCGGTTTAGAAATAGAAGAGGTCATATCAAACCCAACCATATCTAAAGCCATATCCAATAAATCATGATCATAATCAAATAAACCGGCATATTCACCCTGCCCGATCCATTTCTCAAATGGCTCTTTCAATTCCGGATTAAGCTGCGCAATTAATGTAACCAGACTTGGTAAGTTACGCTGAGATTCAGGCATGGAATAAAGTTTTTCTACAGCTGCACGTATAACCCCGCGTGATGCCTCATCAAGCACTACATCAGAAGCGACAAGTAGGCCACACCAGGCAGCAAGGAAAGAAACGTTATAATTAGAAAAGGGAAGGGTAAAAGGATTAAGTGCCAATCGCAACGATTTATCCACTGCCAGATCCCTGTTCACATTTTCCAGCTGAATCATAGGAAAATACCTTCCGCCAAGCTTATTTAGCAATAAACGGGCGGAATGATTCCTGTCAAAAACTACAATTCGTGTATTAAATTTGCGGGTCTGGGTAAGTAAAAAATACTGTAATATTTTACCGGTACGATCCTCAAATGAATTAAAGTCAAATATCACCGTATGCCCATTATCCTGAACATGGAAATTAAAGAAATAAGGGGAGTTAACATCGGTTGGAAGCACCGTCAGGTAATTCCCCCAATGAGTTCCGGAGGTAATGCCGGAATGATAGCGGTTCAGACGGCATAACCCGCCAATCTGCTCAGTATATAAGGGTGCGGAACGACGGATAAACTCGAAATTGCCGGGAAATTGCGACCAGAAACATTCTTCCATCAGGATTTCTTCGCGTACCGTAACCAACCCCAATTTAGCAAATGAATCCAGAAATGCGCCCACGGACTCATCCAGTTTACGCAAATCATCAACCATAACCATCACTGTGATCTGGTTTTCACAGAAATCAATATTGTTGCCATGATCGGCATTAAGCATCTGCTCTATGCCAAAGCTAACGTTAGATTTTATATCACCGCTCATACCAAACAGTTTTTTCTGGGCTGTAGAAAATTTCAATGCCTTATCAGAAGGTATAAAAGCGAAGCTCTGGCTGATAATAAATTCTATAGGAGCCTGCATTACGCAATCAACAGCCATTACCGGCATGTCTACATATTGCTTAATACTGAGCATAGCGGCAAAGCGACGGTCACCAATCTCTTCATTCCTTGCTTCTATGGCGTTAAAGCCAAACACCAGCTTAGTGGTTTGCACAGCAACGCTCAGATCCAGATCCGGCAGAGGAAAACTTTCCGAACGCAGATTCACTATCTTTCCTAAAAATTCCATAAACTCAGAATAGAAAATTGAAGGGCGCGCAACTTTGCCGGAAGTCGGCATAACCCTCTCCGCTAAAGTAAGTCGGTTAGCCTTATATTGGCTACGGATTCCCTCCAGTATGAAGGTAGAAAACTCATCAAGTATGGGATATACCGCATCAAGATACCTGTTACAAAAGCGATCATTCAGTTTGGGAATTGCAGAAACTGCAACATTCTTTGCATCAAACAATTTTATAGCCTGACCATCGTATAGAATAGTCAGATAAACATCATTTTTATATGAATATTCCCATATCCTCTCTTTTTTCCACTGACTGCTAACATATTCAGAAAATTCCTCAGGAAACACAGTATCACCCCCGGATAAATCCGAAGCCACAGGCGTGCGCTTGCGAATGGTATGCAGCCAGAAAGAAACTTTCTTATCCAGATTGCTCTGGGCTATAACCTGCCTTATAGTGCCACACAGCGAAGCATGGATGCCATCAAGGTTTTCACATGGCTCACCGCGAAAATTTCCCTCTATCTTAATGACCTGCAGCAACTCACCATTCTTGGTTATGACAGTATGCGCATTATAATAGCTGTGATAAGGTATGAATTCAGAGCGATCCTCAAGCTGAGAACCTCTGGATTTTTTCTTGTTTACAGCTGACGACTTACCTAATGGCATTTACCTTACCAGTGTGTTTGAGGAACCATAAATAGACTATATAAAACTCGCTACCAGAGCAACAGATTCTTCGTTATACTCCAACAGCACATCCTGCTAAAGCACCGATATTAAAGAGACCCTCGGGTATAAGGGAACTCAAACCAGCACCTAAGACCGCCGAAGAACCAAGCTTAAGAGCTATGCCAGGGGCACCGAAGATTATCGCTATACCAGCCAATATGGTAAGACCTTGCGCCCAAGTCGCCCTGCCCATCAAGGCACTGATGCCCAGCACAATAACCGCAAGAGTTGCCACGCC
>Ga0209824_10000516_pt1 | contig 23970 bp, 21 predicted proteins | sample VDWuncwatermetaG_FD_184124 | JGI IMG/M metagenome (GOLD analysis project Ga0209824, IMG submission 184124) | Wastewater microbial communities from Netherlands to study Microbial Dark Matter (Phase II) - VDW unchlorinated drinking water (SPAdes)... ...
TCCATTTAAGATAGAGAAGATCATATTTTTCACCTTCTGGAAGTCCACTCATGCGCTTAAGCATAGTTTTTGCAATTTTAGAAAAATTATTAAAATTTCCGACGGTACTGCTCTCCGAAAGAAAATCTAACTCAATAATATTTTTAATAGATTCATGTTGCAACTTCAGTAGTTTTTTATTTTTTGCAAGATCTTGATAAAGCTCCCAAAAGGTCTCAACTTTTTTATTTTTTAAAGCTAGAAAATATTTTATATACGCTTCTTCTTCAAAACTTTTAGGCTGCCATTCTTGCCGAACTTCGGGAGCCCTCTCTTGCTTGCCATTTTCGATATATTTAAAATAGTCATTCAGTTGGCTCATCGCCAAAGTTTGCAAACTGAAAAAAAATAATCCGATTGCTGCTAACCTAAAATAGTTGTTTTTTATGTGTGAGCTCAACTGCCAATACCTCTCTCAAATATCTTAACTTTAACAGTACTCATGTTACCTCTTTTTATATGGCTAAATCAAAGAACAAAATCAAACATTAAGCTAGATTAAGGTCTCATCACGGCGATACTAAAACAGGAGACCCCAGACTTTAAAAAATCAGTGTGAATTTTTTAGAATCTGTGCTTGATTTAGCTAAGGTATATTTTTAAGATAATTTTTAGGCGCATTTTATTTAACTCTTAACTTTTATATGGGATAATTTATGTCTAGTCTTACAAAGCAAACATTTAATGCCGGTGATTTTATTTTTTTTGAAGGCGACATCGAAACTCATTTTTACATAATTGAATCTGGCGAGGTCTCTATTTTTGTAAAAGATCAAAAAGGCCAAAGAATAGAATTGGCTCGGCTTAACGATGGTGAAACCTTTGGCGAATTCGCCCTTATCAGCACCGGCGCCCGCGCCGCCAGCGCGCAAGCCATGACACCAGTAAAAGTTATGAAAATTTCATCTGAGGGTTACGAACTGATGCTCAATGATTTGCCGCTTTGGGCGTCTTCGATGCTAAAGTCATTTTCAAGCCGCTTAAAACAGATGAATATAAATCTAAAAGACAGTATTAAATAATCAATAAGGCGCTTATTCCTGGCGTTTCAACCACTCGATCATGGACTGTACCGGCTGCCCGTTACCACCCGCAAAGTTTAACGCGCCCGTCGGTTTGTCATTCCAACTGTAAATATCTAAATGCGCCCATTTTTTACCTAAGCAGAATTTCTCTAGAAATAACGCGGCGGTGATGGCACCACCAAAACTTTCTCCTGAATTTTTAAAATCAGCAAAATTCGACGACATGGAATTAAAATATTTTTGCATCAGTGGCATGCGCCAATTGGATTCACCCGTGTACTGACCTGCCGTATGCAGTTGCTTCGCTAATTCATCATTGTTGGTAAATAATCCCGCAATTTCAGTTCCAAGCGCCACCTTAATCGCACCCGTCAGGGTGGCTATATCAATGATGAGCTCGGGTTCATCTGCGCCTTTTTGAGTGGCGGCGACATCCATGACATCTGCTAAAACTAAGCGGCCTTCTGCATCGGTGTTGTCTATTTCCACTAAAAACCCCGCACGCGAACGATAAACATCGCTTGGCCGCATAGATTTAGCGTCTACGCAATTTTCAGCTAAAGCCAAATAAAAATCACAACTACGTTCGTAATTTGAATGTACCGCCCAGTAAGCCAATGCCAGAACCGCAGCCGCGCCGCCCATATCTTTTTTCATTAAACGCATGCCAGAAGAGGGTTTAATATCTAAACCACCCGTATCAAAAGTAATACCTTTACCTACAAATGCTATTGGTTTTTTTACTAATTTAGCTGAAACTTTTTTTAGTCTATTTTTTTTAGGGCGGTACTTAAGATGAATCATTCGTGGCGGCGTTTCAGAACCCTGACCCACAGCTCTATGTAAATTCATATTTTCATCTGCCAATTTTTTTGCATCCCACACTTCTATTTTAAGCGCGGCCGGAAAATTTAATTCTTTTTTAATAATATCTTCAATTGTTGCAGGATTTATATTATTAGGTGGTAAATTGACCAAATGCCGCGCTAAATTTACAGCTTCCGCCTCTGTTTTAAATTTTTCCAAGAGTTTGCTATCTAATTTAAAAGATTTGTTTTTTATATTCAAATGAATAACTGTTTTTTTTACTCGCACATTATTATACGAATTTAAAAAATTATAACTGGCTAATTCAAAACCAATGATGCAGGCTCTCATAATGACTTCACTGCACTCATGAAAATCAATCACTATTTGTTCAATCATCTGAGATTTAAAAAGCGCGACCAAAGCCCCAGCCTGATCTCGAAATAAGGCATAGGCAGACTCCTCTAATAACCCCCCCTGTGCTGCATTATTTATTTTCAAATTTTGTATAATCCACACCGGCCCCTTCGTCCCCATAAAATTTATTGTTCTTTTTTCTGAATCTAATGCTTTTACGGGCGCATGCGTTGCGGCAATTTTTTTTAATTCACTTTTTCGCGACAAAACAGATTTTGCCCCTAATATGTAAAGAAAGGCCGGTGCTTTATCGGCCTTTAACTCAATGTTAAACTCAATATTAAGCTTAGTGTTAAGCTTAGTGTTAATGACATATTGATAATTTGATTTTAAGACTGACTGCAGATTCATTAAATCTCCTATCTTAGCTTCAGCTAATAGGATATAATCTTGCCTTAGCTATGACAACAAAATCAACAGGTCCATCAACAAATCTGCAATCAAGTAGATTAATACCAGAAATGAAGATGTCACTTAAGATTGGACTGTACAATGTTGAAAACTTATTTTTATTTTTTGATCAGGAAATTCCGCCTCATTGCCATAAATTAACTGAAGTGCAGTGGCAAAGATTATCTAAATCTATATTTAAACTCAAACCACTAAGCAAATGCTTGCAGATTGGCCAGATAATTATTGAAAACTCACCTGATATCCTGATGCTCTGTGAAGTCGGGGGGCTTGAATCACTAAATAATTTCAACAAATTATTTTTAAAGGACCAATACCATGTGGCCCTTATTGAAGGAAACTCTAACCGCAATATTGACGTTGGTTTTTTGATAAAAAAAGATCTTCCCTGTTTTTTTGATATTTCTTCAAATAAAAATCGGCCCTTAAATTTTTTATATCCGCATGAAATTACCTCTAGAATAACCAATTATCCAATAAAATTCACCACTCAGTATTTTTCACGCGACTGTGCAGAACTCAGACTTTTTACTAAAAATAGAGGGGCGCCATTTTTGATTCTTTTACTGTCTCATTTGAAATCAAGATTAGATCCTGAACGCATCGATCCTGGTGGCACGGAAAGACGAGCCGCAGAGCTCCGAACCTGTTTAGAGATCTATAATGAACTTAAAAAACAGCATCCAAATACCCCCATAATTTTTTCAGGAGACATGAACGGCTATGCTGGAAAACCTGATACCAATTCTGAATTTTTACCAATTTATAATGAGACCGACTTAGATGATGTTCTTGAGATAGCAGGCGTAAGCGTTGATAAACGCTCAACATTTTATCAAATAAAAAATGGCGCCAAAGCAGAGGGCAAGCAAATTGACTACTGTTTTATCTCTAAAAATATTGCAGGAAAACTAGTTAAACCAGACACCTTTGTGTATCGCTATAAAGATGATTTTGGTTTTGCAATTGATGAACCCAAAACTTTAGATGCCAAACTCCAGCTGGCCTCGGACCACTACCCACTATTTTTTAAGCTTGAAAACATCGAATTTTGATGAGAGCCTAAAGCTAAATGAGTCTTAAAAAAGTCCAAACTCCAAATTTAAAAATAACCACACTCGCGGTGTATGTTGAATCTGAATCGATCCCCGAGCAGCAACAGTATTTTTTTGCCTATAAAATCATAATTAAAAATGTAGGTTTATCCACAGCTCAGCTTATGAGTCGCCACTGGATTATTACCGATGCCCTGGGGCATACTGAAGAAGTGCGCGGTCCTGGTGTGGTGGGATTACAACCTAAAATTTCTGCGGGTCAATCGTTTGATTACGATAGCGCTTGTCCGTTAAGAACGAGTTCCGGAACCATGAAGGGCTCTTATCAATTTATGAGCGAAGATAGTGAAACTTTTGATATTGAGATACCTGAATTCTACCTTATTGCCCCCACAGCAGTGAATTAAGTTTTTTTAAATTTAACTGTTTAAATTCACTACGGCCATCTCAGAGATTTATCCCAACCCGCCTGACTTATTCTATAGATATAGCGTTCATGCAAGCGACCTGATTTGCCAAACCAAAATTCAATCTCGCTAGGCTTAATAGCGTATCCACCCCAATGCGGAGGGCACGGCACCGTTTCACTTTTATATTTTTGCTCTATAATTTCTAATTTTTTTTCACAAACCGCAAGTGATTCTAACTCCGCAGACTGTTGTGAGGCCCAAGCGCCAATTTGACTTAGCCTTGAGCGGGTTGAAAAATATTTTTCAGAATCTTTGCGATTAAGCTTAATAGCCTCACCCTCAATACGGATTTGTTGATCTAAATTGGGCCAAAAAAAATTAACTGAAACTTTAGGGTTGTGCTCAATATCACGAGCTTTACGTCCATCGTAATTGGTGTAAAAAGAAAAACCCCCGTTCATCATGCCTTTGTAAAAGACTATTCTGACCGAGGGTTGATTTTCTTTGCCAACGGTGGCTAGTGCCATCGCGTTGGCGTCTGGTACTCCCTTAGCTTGAGCTAATTTATATAATTCTAAGAAATTGTCAAAAGGATCTTTCTTAAAATCAAAACCCACTGTTAGGTTTTACTTTTTAACTTTTTTAGCAGGAACATTAGCCGGTGCCGCCGCTTTTGGTGCTACTCCCGCTTTTACAATTTCAAGCAATTCAACTTCAAAAATTAATGCGGAATTTGGCGGGATACCCGGGCGTCCAGCAGGTCCATAAGCTAATTCTGGCGGAATTACTAATTTATATTTTGAACCCACCTTCATCATTTGAAGGGCCTCAGTCCAGCCTGGAATTACACCTGCAACTGGAAACTCTGCCGGCTGTCCACGATCCACGGATGAATCAAATTTAGTGCCATCAATTAATGTACCCGTGTAGTGGCACTTAACAGTTTCTTCTTTTTTTGGCATAGCGCCATCGCCCTCTTTAATCACAGAGTATTGTAGCCCCGAAGCTGTAACCTTTACGCCTTCCGCTGTTTTGTTCTTTTCTAAGAAGTCTGCGGATTTCTTTTTATTGTTCTCGCCCTCCTCTTGCTGTTTCTTCATAGCCATTTCTTGAAGTTTCATCATGGCTTTTTGAATCTCATCCTCTTTCATTTCAGACTTACCTTGAATAGCATCAGATAAAGAAGCCGCTAAGGTTTTAGTATCGATTTCGATATTTTGTGCTTTTAGGTTTTTACCTATTTGCTGACCAATAGCGTAGGAAGCTTGGCCTTTGTCTGATTTAAGGTCGGGTTTATTACATGCCGTTAAAGTCAATATAAGACCTATGGAAGTTGTAATTTTTAATAGCTCTAGCCGTTTATTCATTTGATGTTCCTTTCATTGAACTTTAAATGTTGTCTTCAATATCAAATCATGATCGAATTCCGTAGGATTTCAAACACATAACATGCTGCACACAATACTTTATTCTTTAGCCTTGCTTAGCCTGTCCACTTCTCCGAACTGGACAAAGCTCAATCAAATGCCGGTTGAAGTTCTAGGTTTTTACCGGCTGGGAATAGCAAGCCTTTTACTGGGCTTATTCTTGCTGTTCAAAAAACTCAACATAAGTAAAATTCGCAATAATATAAATAATAAGGCGATTTCTTGGGCAATTGTTTCTGGTCTATTGTTTTTCTTACACCTCTGGACCTATAAATACGCTGCGAAAAACACATCAATATCTAATACGATGATTATTTTCTCATCTAATCCAATATGGGCCTCTATTGGCGCCGTTATTTTTTTTAACGAAAAAATTGGAAACCGCTTAATAATATCTTATAGTTTAGCTTTGCTAGGAGTTTATATTTTAGTGGTAAATGATTTCAATATTAGCAATAAAATTAACTCGGGCGATAGTGCTGCCGTAGTTTCCGCCTTTTTTTATGCGGCCTATATGCTCACCGGAAAAAAAGCTAGGCACTATTTTGACAACACGTCCTATGCCCTAATTCAATACTCGGTATGCGCCCTGCTCTTTGGGCTCTGTATCCTTGGCACCGGTGCCAAGCTTACGCCCTACGATTCAAATTCCTGGATCACTATCGCGGGGCTAATACTTTTACCAACTTTTTTGGGTCACTTCAGCTTCACTTACCTTGTTAAATACATGAGTGTCAGTCTTATGACCTGTGGCAAGCTTATAGAGCCTGTACTGGCTTCAATTATGGCTTATTTTATTTTTCAGGAAAAAGTCAGTCCCTATGCTTGGGTTGCTTTTGCCTTAACAGCCACTTCCGTCTTGATCCTATTCTATCCAAATTTTAAAAAAAAATAATTTAAGAATGAAAATTGCTTATAACACTCTTAAGCTGCTCTATTCGTATATATTCAATTCTATGCAGCCCCTGTGGGCTCAAAATTGTAATATGAACAAAGCTTAGTCAGAAGGTATAAATATGCATAAAGCTTCTCTATTAAAAAAACTCGTTATCTTTGCACAAATGATCGCGCTCTCTTTAAGCTCGCAAACCAGCCGGGCCCTTCCCGCGAGCTTTAAAAAAGATCCTACAGCGCAACGCCTTCAGCAGCTTTTTTTATCCACAAGCCCTATTCAAACAAAACAGGGATATATTCATGTTGAAGTCCAAGCAATGGAAATCAATAGTGAACAGGATATCGCGACCGCGCAAGCCGAGTTTTTAGAAAAAACTCAAAAAAATCCTAACACGAATGAGCTTTTTATTCTGGATGTTCGCACCACCGAACACCAAACATCTAGTTTAGACACTACTTTAGACGCTACGGCACAAAAAGCTTTGAATAAAATTGAAGATACAATTTTATTCAAACATAAAATAAAAAATCCACCAATTTTAGTTGAGCCTCCTAATAAAAATGGATTTTTCAAACGACACTATAATTTAACTTTAGCCTTAGTTCGTTTTGTCGGCAACTCGACAGCCATTACAACCGGCTTAATTATTGGCAAAGGCATACCGGTTGAGCACGCGCTACTCGTTGGCCTTTTAGCCGGAGCCGCCTCCGGAGCTATACAAATAAAAAGTGCCGCCGTTTTTAAGTGGCTGTCTAATTCGGTACTTTTAGTTAACACCGCAAAAAAAATGGGACTACTGGCGGTAAGTCACAATAACCAAATAAGTCAAAGCGAAAGGATTTTAAGAGAATTCGAAATGTACGGAAGATGGGCCACTTTAGAGACCGGATTTTTATTGGCGTGCCAAACTGCAATGTCGCTACTCAATATACCCATAGCTGAAAATTTGTTTACGACCGCCGCAAAGTCAACTTTATCGCAAGGAGTTTTTGATGTGGGCATCTTAAAGGCCGCCGATCAACTTGAAAAAATAAATCCCAATTGGAATTCTAAAATTGCAGTTTTTAAAAATGTTTCTTTATTTGTAGGATCTGGAATATCTACACTAGCCGCCATTGGCTCGATGGTTGGAATACCTTTTTCAAATTTATTATTTATTACACTAACGACTTCCGGATTGATTTTAAATTTTAGTCCAAAACTTATTAAACTTAAGCCCTTGGCGCAAATTCTACAAGGGTGGTCGCCAGTTAAAACTGCGAGTGGTGTAATTATTAGGTGCGGAAGCTTGTTTGAATAGTTTTTTTATTTTTTAGTTTTTTTATTTTTTAAATACTCAATAATTTCTTCAGGCGCTCCTTCAAACTCTAACTGCGGCTTGCGTTGATTGAAAGAATAGGAATACATGGGATCATAATACCATACTAGTAATTTTTCTATCCAAATTTTATTTGAAATTAGTAGCCCCTGCTCTAAAAATTGTTTTTTAGAATACTCTAAATCTTTTTTTAATTCAACGCATCTTGCACTACCTAATTTTTTTTCAATTTTAAAAATAGCTAATGTGTATTTTTGAAAAATAGCTTCTTCCGGATAAATGTAATCGGAAAAAATATTTTCGATTCTTCCTTCAAGACTGATTTTTACTTTTATAACTTTAGCATCTCTTAATTTTTCAAAAAAAACTTCAGGAAGATGAATCTTGCCAATTAAGCGACTTTCATCTTCATATAATATTATCGCTTTCGGGTTAACAGCTCTTAACTTCATAATTTCAAATGATAAATAATTTTCAAAGCTGGCTTGCGCCGGCTGGGGTGTCGCCAGAGCCCCAAATGCAGAACCTTTATGCTTTGCTAGTTCTTCCAAATCCACCGCAGGATAAAATAAACCGACTTGTTTTAGTATTTGGGTTTTTCCACTTCCTGTGTTGCCCGTAAGAACCTTAACATATTCAGTCTTACAGTAGCGACTAAGTTCCTCTGAAAAAAATGAACGGGCTTCTTTATAGCCTTTTTCAATTCTATCAATTTCTATCCCCAGTTCTGACAAAAAAACTTGAGTAATTTGGCTTCGCAAGCCGCCCCGAAAACAGGCGATGATGGTCTGTGGATTTTTATTCACAAACTCTTGCCATTTTTTAATTTTTTCATTTTTATTTGGACCTGAAACTATTTGATTTCCTAATTCTATAGCTTTTTCTGCTCCTAATTTTTTATAACAAGTGCCGACTAATGCTCTTTCTTCATCATTTAATATCGGCAAATTAACCGAGTTTGGCAAAGCCCCCTGAGCAAACTCCTGCGAAGCCCGAACATCTATAATTTTATAGTTTTGCAGTAATTTAGTTTTTAACTCTGTGGTGGTAATAGTTTTAAGCATTAATTTGCAGTCGGATATTTTGCGACGACCGATCATCTCTAACTTCACCAATAATTACCGTATGCTTGTTTTTTAGTTTTAGAATTTCTACTATTTTACTAGCGACTTTTTTATCCACCGAAAGCAATAAGCCACCACTGGTTTGCGGATCAAATAGAATCTGCTGCTGTAAATCTATCAAATTGTCAGCCTTTAATTCTTCACACACATATTCTTTATTTGTGCGATGCGCTTTAGTCAAATAGCCCTTTTTTAAAAAATTAACAGTTCTACTAAATACAGGAATATTATTGAAATTAATCTGTAAAATTTTTTGACTGGCTCTCGCCATCTGCACGGCATGTCCAGCTAAACCAAAACCAGTAATGTCGGTAGCCGCGTGAATGGCCGTTAAATGTTCAGCGGACAGTAAGCTGACTATATTATTTAGCTCACACATAGATTTTATTTCCTCAGCAATTTCAGATTCTATAATGTCTTGTTTTTTTAAAGCGGCGGTTGCGGTTCCGGTTCCTAACGCCTTTGTTAAAACAAGTAAATCTCCGGTTTTTGCGCATGAGTTTTTCCATATTTTTTCTGGGTGAACATAGCCGGTTACTGATAAACCAAACTTTAAAGTGTCATCATCAATTGAATGCCCGCCCACCAGACTTGCTCCAGCTTCCGCAATTTTATCACTGGCCCCTTGCAGCACTTCTACAATTATTGATTTGTCCATTGAGATCAGTGGAAAGGCTAAAATGGCCAGCGCCGTTTTGGGTGCCCCACCCATAGCGTATACATCACTAAGCGCATTAGCGGCGGCAATTTGTCCAAAAATGTAGGGTGTATCTACAATAGGTGTAAAAAAATCTAAAGTCTGTACAAGTGCCAGCTCTGCACTTATTTGAACAATTGCCGCATCATCCATTAACTGACCATCAACCAGTATTTCTTTTAAAACCGGAGGAAATTTAACCTGAGCTAAAATCTGACGCAACTCGCTTGCTGCAATTTTGGCCGCACAGCCACCTTTTTGAACTGTTTGCGTGAGTAAAATGCTATTCTTCATATTCTTTCTTCATTACTCGTCGTCCAACTCATCATCACCAACAACTCCTAAATTATACTTTTCAATACGGTAGCGCATAGATCTAAAAGAAATACGTAAGAGCTTAGCGGCTCGCTTTTTAGTTCCGCCAGCGGTGTGAATGGCTTTGATCAAAAGCTCTTTTTCGATCTGTCCGATCACTTTATCTAAATCCAGTCCGTTTTCGCCAATTTCTATTTCATTACTAGACGCCATCTTGCGCCCCGAAAGTGTATTTACAAGTGGCGGCAAAGATTCTGGTAAAATCGTAGCTCCGGCTTCTAGCGCCACTGTTCTTTCGATCATATTTTCAAGTTCTCTAACGTTACCGGGATAATTGTATTTTTTTAAAATATCCATAGCGTCCATAGATATACCGACTATCTCTTTATTTAATTTTTCGTTGTATTTTTTTAAAAAATGATTCGCTAGTATAGGAATATCCTCCGATCTTTCGCGCAGCGCGGGCATTTTAATGCCAATAACATTCAAACGGTAATATAAATCCTGCCTAAAAGTTCCTTTACTCACCATGTCTTCTAAATTTCGGTTCGTGGCAGCAATTATTCGAACTTCGATTTTTATATCCTCTGTGGCCCCCACTCTTCTAATAATTCTTTCCTGAATAGCGCGTAAAAGTTTAACCTGAATTGACAGTGGAAGTTCACCCACCTCATCTAAAAACAGCGTACCGCAATCAGCTACTTCAAACAAACCTACTTTGTCAGATATTGCACCAGTAAAAGAACCTTTTTTATGACCAAACATTTCGGATTCCATTAAGTTTTCAGGAATAGCACCACAGTTAATTGTCACAAAGGGTTTATCTTTAAGTGGTCCGTTATAGTGAATAGCCTTAGCCACGACTTCTTTTCCTGTTCCGGATTCTCCGGTTACCATAATATTAGTTGGGGCTTGTGAGACTCTTTTAACCAAATCAAAAATTGCATGCATGGGGGCCGAGTTGCCAATCATATTCTGAAATGAATACTCTTTAACCAGTTCTTTTTTTAAAATACGAACTTCAGTTTCTAGATTTTTTGATTTCAAAGCATTCGCAATATTAAGCCTAACTTCGTCAATCTTAAAGGGTTTTGTGACATAGTCATAGGCACCCATTTTCATGGCGTCCACTGCCGTTTCCGTTGTACCAAAAGCCGTAATTATCATAAAAACAATATCGGGATAACTATCTTTAACAATTTTTAAAAGCTCCAGCCCCGTCATATTTGGCATTTGCATATCTGAAATAACCATATCAAATGATTTTTTACTCAAAATATCTTTGGCTTGAATACCATCTTCTGCAATTGTTACATCATAATTTTCTTTTTTTAACATTATTTCTAAAAATTCCCGAATTGATTCTTCATCATCTACAACCAGTATACGCGATTTCATAAACTCTCCTCTATACGCCCTTAAATACATGTTAATTCATATTGTATTTAAGGGAAATTTAATAATAAATTCTGTTCCCAAATTTAATTCACTTTTAACCTTAATTTGAGCCTTGTGCAAATCCAGTATTTTATGAGTAATCGCCAGCCCCAATCCTGTGCCCTTAGGCTTAGTAGTATGAAAAGGCTCAAACATTTTTTTTCTGGTTTCTTCAGTCATGCCCAAACCAGTATCTTTAATACTTACTATTGCAAAAAATTCATCGCAGTTAAGCGTAATCTCGAGGCTTGCGGGTTCTGAGTTTTTCATGGCTTGAATTGAATTAATAATAATATTTAAAAGCGCTTGTTTAAGTTTTTCAGAAATTCCTAGTATTAAAGTTGATTTAAGATTTACTTTCCATATAAATCCAGTTTTTAAATCTGGATGATATTTAAGTGACGCAACCACCTCTTCAATAATTTTTAACAAATCAACCTTGCTATCCGGTGCTTTTTCAGGCTTAGCATAATCCAAAAACTCGGTGATCAGTAAATTAAGGCGATCAATTTCTTTTAAAACAATGTCCATCAGCTTTTTTTGAGTTGCATTCGCTAAATTGGGGACTATTTCTTGCGAGAGCATTTGTATACTTCCGCTGATTCCCGCGAGTGGATTTCGAATTTCATGCGCAATACCAGCCGCTAAGGTAAGGGTCGCGGCCAGCTTTTCTTTTTCTTTAAGTTGTTTTTCCATTAATCGCAGATCTGTAACATCCCTAATCAAATATAACTTTAAATCTCTCTTGATTTCTTCGTCAAAATATGTGGCCTGATCAAAGTTGTAAATTTTTTCACCGCTGGCGATATCCGAGTCTTGATTTAATTTTCTGCGCTGATATAGTGAAATTAAATTGTACGCGCTTTCGGATGTTAATTTTAGTTTATCTGTTAAATAAGAATTCTGTAAAATAAATTCGTTATTATTCTGAACCACGGCTAACCCAAACGGCAGCTTTTCAATTAAAATTTTTGAAAACTCTTCTTGAGATTTCCATTTTTTCCAGGTCAACGAAAGGTCCGACTGTAATGTAAAAAATTCTGTACGCAATTGTCTTGAAACAATAATAACAGAAAGATAGGAAAGATTAAATAATGTTAAGGACAGCAAGCTTTGTATCGATCCGGCCTGATGCATTGATATATTTATAAGCGACACCCCTAAAGATGAAACAAAACCCAGAATCGACAGTTCAACATTACTTAAGTCAAAGCTGGCAACGAAAAGTAAAAATAACTGCAAAACTAATATAAAACTAGATAGGTAAGGAAAATACTTCATAAAAAAAATAAGCACGATGAAATCAAACAAATAGGACTTCAGCCCGCTTTGAATAGATTTTGTCGTGTTATATTTAAATAAGCCAAAAAGATGATGGGCAAATAAACCGCTGAACGCTGAATAAAAAACAAAAATAAAATCTAATTGCAAAAAAGGCTTTTGCAATAAAATAAAAAATTGAAAAAGTACAAAATATACAATAAGCGTCACCAGACGAATTGTTCGCCTTGAGCGAGCCTCGCTTAAAAAATTAATGCTAATGCTGGCGGTCAAAGACTACCCTTCGTACAATTAGCCACCTATTGTATCTCCTAGATTAAAGATTGGTAAGTACATCGCGACGAGAATAACCGCAATGGCTCCACCTAAAAAAATCATCATTAACGGCTCGATCATTGAAGTCATCGCTCTCACTGCATTTTCGACATCTTCTTCATAAAAATCTGCTATTTTTGCTAACATGATATCAAGCGATCCCGACTGCTCTCCAATGCCCACCATCTGTCCGACCATTTGCGGAATTTCTTTTTGTCGTGACAGTGGCACATAAAATGGTTTACCCACCATCACGGACTCTTTGCAATCGCGCAAGGCTTTTTCAATTACATAATTTCCAGAAGTTCGTGAGGCAATATCAATTGCTTCTATCAAACCTATACCGGATGATAGCAATGTGGATAGAGTTCTTGTCATGCGTGCAACGCTGGATTTTTGCACAACTGGCCCAAATACTGGGGCCTTAATCAGCAAAATATCTAAGTTGTTTTTTCCGTCAGGAGTGCTGACATAATAACTGGTAAGACCAATAATTCCACCGAGAGCCAGTATAAAGACATACCATTTAGTTCTGACCAATATTGATAAATCAACAATCATTTGGGTAAGCGCCGGCAAGGCTTTACCCGACCCCGTGTAGAACTCTTGAAACTTAGGAATAATAAAAACAATGATTCCTGTGATCACACAAAATGCCACAATTAAAATTATGACCGGCATGACAAGCGCGCCCTTAACCTGACTTTTAATTTTTTCATTTTTTTCGATATATTGCGATAAACGCAATAAAATTGTATCAATAATTCCGGCTTCTTCACCCGCTCTGATCATATTACAATACAGTGAATCGAATACGCGCTCGTGTTTTAACATTGAATCCGAAAGTCTTCGCCCCATATCAATAGAGCCGCGTATATGAATTAAAGCGTCTTTAAGCAATACACTCACCGGCCCTTCAGAAAGAATCCTTAAAGCATCCGCAATAGAAATGCCCGCGTTAATCAAAGTTGAAAACTGCCGAGTAAATATTTTAAGTTCTTTAGTGTCTATTCTTGGCGCCAGTAATCTTTGCAGGGCTTCTTCAAAATCACTGCCTTTTGCGACTTCGGCAGTTGAGATCGTTATATTAACTACAACCAGTTGCTTGGCTCTTAATTTAATTTTTGCATCGGCCTCATCACTCGCTTGAATTTTGCCTTTTACAATATTGCCGTTAATCGTTCGTGCCTGATAATTAAAATTTGCCATTTATAACCCCATTCGTTTCAATGCCACATCTAAAGACTCTGGATCATCAGAGGCTTCAAAGGCTGCTTGCACATCAATTTTTCTGCGAATTAATTTTTGAGTGATAGCTTGATTCAAAGATTGATAGGAATCTTTGAATTCGGTCTGTAGACTCAACTGTGAAATAGATTTATTGCTTAACCAGCTAGGTATTATCGCTCTTTGATTTTCTTTAAATATTAAAATTTCGCTACAGGGGTGGTAATTTGCGCCAACCAGTTTTTGCACAATTATCCCATTTAATATATTAAACAACCTTAAACAACTGCTAAGCTCCAATTCTGAAGTTAGTTTATTTAAAATGGTTTTTATTGAATTCGTACTTACTGCTAATATTACACTCTGTCCCTGCTCTGCTATTTCAATCCATTTTTTCCAGTTTTTAACTGAATTGGCATCAACAACAATGCGTTCGATACCTTCATAAATCATGTGATTGGAATCAAATTCAATCGTGTCGTGCCCCAGTTGTACAACAGAATCAATTATTGGCCAATTCTGATTTTGCGCGGAGGCGTGCACGCCCACTAATGATAATTTATTTTTTTGATCATTGGTAATGATCTCTTGCAATAAGGCTGTTTTACCTTGTCTTCTTTCGCCAGCTACAATAAACATCCCTTTTTCTTTTTTCACCGTGTCCCAAAATAATGGATTCTCTATCTGCGACCGTGTTTCTTCTTGCATTCTAATCAAACTTAAATGAGCTCTGAAACCTTCTTTTCTCTCTATAAAAGAAAATTTCCAATTGTATTTTTTAGATTCTAGAATGCCATTAACATAACCCTTGGTTTCTAGCTGAACTTTTTCATTTCCCATTAAACACAGATCTTTTAAGTCTTCCCATTCGGCAATTGATAGTGGTTCTCCTTTAATCTCACTCCAGTCGCGGCCACATTTAGATAAAATTTTATGACCTAATATAAAAGAAACTTCATGCGCATTATTAAATACTGATTTATCTAACAAGTTTTCAATCATACATCATCCCTTACCGATGAATTAAGAACCTCTTGAATAGTTGTTAATCCTCTAGCTAATTTTAATAAAGCACTTCGCCTAAGAGTTCTCATCCCTAATTTATTACACATTTTCCGTAAGTCACTGCTGCTCGCGCCACGAAGCACAGCCTCTTTAATCTGTTCATTAAGCGGCATTAATTCATAAATCGCAAGGCGCCCTCTAATCCCCGTATTATTGCAGGTACTGCAACCCTTGGCACTATGTACACTGTATTTTGGTATATCATTCTGCAGAATACCGAGATTTAGCAATGTGCTGTCCGGAACTTTAATAAGTTCTTTGCAGGACTCACATATTTTACCAACTAGCCTTTGTGCTACAACTAAATTCAAGGTTGAAACTATTAAATAGGGTGGCACCCCCATTTCGGTTAAGCGGGTAATCGTAGTGGGCGCATCATTGGTGTGTAATGTGCTCACCACCATATGGCCCGTTGACGCCGCCTTGAATGAAATTTCTGCAGTCTCCAGATCGCGAATCTCTCCCACCATAATAATGTCCGGGTCTTGACGTAAAAATGCCCTGAGCGCGTTTGAAAAATTTAAATCAATTTCTGAGTTCATCTGCACCTGATTAATGCCCTCTAAATTAAATTCGATAGGATCTTCTGCGGTGCTAATGTTTACATCAAGTTTGTTTAAGTCTGCTAGTGCCGAGTAAATAGTGGTGGTTTTACCTGAACCCGTCGGGCCAGTGATCAACACCATACCTTGAGGTAAATTAATCATGTTTTTAAATAACTTCAAATCTTCCTCTTCAAAACCCAACTTAGTCATATCTAACTGCAAATTAGATTTGTCTAATAAACGCATCACGATCTTTTCTCCCCACATGGTCGGAACGGAACTTACCCGGAAATCCATTTCGCGATTTTCTTTACTTAAAATAATTTTTAGACGTCCATCCTGCGGCCTTCTTTTTTCTGCGATGTCCATCTTCGACATAATTTTAATTCGCGAGCTAATGGCCGGGCCCGATGACTGTGGTGGCGAGGCCGCTTCCACTAAGGTTCCATCTATTCTAAAACGCACCCGATATTTTTTTTCATAAATTTCAAAGTGTATATCTGATACTCTTCTTTTTATCGCTTCCAGTAAAATACCATTCACGAATTTTACCACAGGCGCGTCATCCACTGCCGATGCCCCGCCGACCTCAACAGTAGAGGTCATTGACGCCATCTGAATTTCATCTTCGGCGTTCTCACCCTTGGCAGACAATTCGCTAGTAGACATTGAAAAATATTTAGAAATCGCCTGAAAAATCGCCGCTTCAGTTGCCACCACGGGTTGTATTTTACATTTAGTTAAATAACGAAGATCATCACGCACCTGTAAATTACTTGGGTCAGAAAAGGCCACCACCAAAGTGGTGCCGGCCTTTGATAAGGGCATTATACAATTTTTTTCACAAAAATCTTTATGGACCAATGTAGTTACTGTTGGCTCGATATCGAACTGCCCAACATCTACCCCCGGCAGTGCATATTGTTTTTCTAGCGCTCGTAATATTTGATTGTCTTTAAGAAGACCCAATGTAACCAGGGTCGGCCCTAATCGCCCCTTAGTTTTTTGAGCCTCTACCAGCGCAGCCTGAAGTTGGTCCGGCCGCAACATTCCCTGCTTAACTAAAATTTCACCCAATTTATTTGGAAGCATAGAGTTTATTTTAGTAACTGTGACGTTTTTTGTAACTAGACCAAAGATGAGTTTTTCAATAATTCTAATAGGTTATTGTATTTATTCCTACGTATGCACTTGACGCCGGTAAATTTTTAAAGCTAATATGTTCGAGTGGATTATCCTGAAGATTATCGAGATTTGATAAAGCGATTTGTTACGCAGGATGCTTGCATTGATTAAACTCCCCCACATAAGTGTGCTTTTCGAAGCTGGACAATGTTTGTAACCTCATGATTTTTCTGTATAATTTGTCAAAGTTGCAAGAGTCATCTTACCGCTAAAGTGGTTTAATAGCTGCTCAGCCTTTTAACATCCTAGAATTAGGTCGGTTTTGCTGATTTCAACCCACCAAAAGCACATTTATGTGGGGGAGTTTCTGCATTGATTATATTGCTTCGATTCGGTGGAAAGATGGATTCATTTGTTTCGACTGTGGAAGCACTGACTTCTGGAGACTAAAACGTCTTAGCTGGACTTGTTCAGAATGTGAAACTGAATCGAGAGTCTTAGCCAGCACCCTTTTTCAAGATACTAAACTACGACTAACTTTATGGTTTCAAATGATCTGGTGGTTCATGGGTCAAAAAAATGGTGCTAATGCACTCTCACTGCAACAAAATTTTGGAATCGGAAGTTACCGAACATCATGGAGCATTTTAAAAAAGCTGCGCATGTGTAGATAGCCGTTGAAAAGAGAGGTGCTGGATCTGGCCGTGTTCGACTTAAACATGCTAAATCAGAAACAGCAAAAGAGATTCAAGGTTTCATTTTGGATGTTGTGGCACTGGGTTCAAATATCATTTCTGATAGACATAATAGTTATCCCACCATTGTTGAAAAAGGCTATACCCGTGAGGCAATGAAAAAACCGTATTCTTGGGAAAACGCCGATGGCGATGACGACCGTTTACTTCCACGCGCAGGTCGAGTTGCAGCGCATATGAAACGCTGGTACTTGGGCACCTACCATGGCGGAATGAAAATAAAGGAAGTCCAGCCGTATTTGGATGAATTTGTTTTTAGGTACAACCGACGCACTTCAAAAAGTCGCGGCCTTGTGTTTCATAGAATGGTTCAAGCAGCAGTCAATTCAAAACCTGCTCTTTAATTTACCGGCGTCAAGTGCATACGTAGGTATTTATTCGTTAAAATCTCGACTTCATCTATTACAAAAATGTCAGCCTTTCTCGCGTCTTCCACTAAATAGCTGTCGTTTATTGAGTTGCAGTCAATAAACATTGCCCCTTCTGATAAAAAATTAAAATAAGCCAGTAAATCATAGGCATCTTTATTTTGTTCTCTTTTGAAATTAGAAATCAGTAAAAAACCCGCTTGATTGGCCGAGGTCAGTTCATTAATGGAAATAATTTTTAAATTCAAATCAAAAATAAAAGATTTAATTTTATGTTCAAGATCTTTTATGACTTTATCATCCGCATCGGTTAGTGAAACAATAATTTCTACAAAGCCACTAAAAGCCAGCTTCGTCGCAACACTTATAACAAAATTAGCGTCGCCAATTATAATGATCGGCATTTGCGAGTTGACTCGATTAATATTTTTTTTCAAAATTCGCAGCAACGTCTCGGTTAAAATATTATAAGGCTTATATTTTTTATTTTGAAATATCAGACTATCCGCAGTAGCCATCAGATTCGTTTGCCAATCGACCGCTTTTATATAGGAAGTAAAGTCTGTATAGCGCTTGCTGTCAAATTCTATTACGTCGTATTTTTTACTTAATAGCTCCGCTATAGGAACAGTTGTTGTTTCTTGCAATTCAAACTGAGCTAAAATTTCCGCTTTATTCGGCAATTGATCTATTTTTTCTTTAAATAAACTATAAAGCTTATACATTATTTTACACCAAAATAATCTTTAGCAATATTTATATCATTAACAATCTGCTGCTTAAGAGTCTCAATAGTATTAAATTTTATTTCATCACGATGAAACTTAACCAATTCTATTTTCAAATGTTCTCCATAAATATCTTGCTCAAAATTAAAAATATGTGTTTCTACTTTAAGATAAGAGTCTGAACTTTCAAAAGTGGGATTAAACCCAATATTAGTGATGGATGAAAATTTTTTATCTCCCAAATAAGCCCAAGTAAAATAAACACCTTTGCGCGGTACAAATTCAATTTCTGGGCTAATGTTCGCAGTAGGGGTTCCAATTGAGCGTCCTCGTTTATAACCCACACGAACCGGACCACGCAAGTAATACGCACGCCCCAAAAATTCACTCGCCTTATCTAATTCGCCATGTTCTAGAAAGTTTCTGATTTGAGAAGAAGAAACGGTCTGGCCATTAATTTCACAAGCTTCAACCACGGTCAGCCCTATTCCTATTTTTTGACAGTAGTTTTTCAAAAAATCAATCGTGCCATCTCTTGATTTTCCAAAACTAAAGTCATAGCCCACCACTATATGCACAGGCTTGTATATTTTTTCAATGTAACTGGTTAAAAATTGTTCGGCGCTCATTAACGAAAAATCTTTACTGAATTTCTCTTCTACTAGGAACTCCACCGAAATTTTAGTCATCATTTCTACTTGATCCCGATAATCAAACATTCGGTGATGAGGCTCATTGGGCTTCAGTACGGTTCTTGGGTGAGGCCTAAAGGTGCAGGCCACCGATGCCGTCTTGTTTTCATGCGCTATCTGCACCAATTTTTTTAAAAGTTTTTGATGACCTAAATGAACGCCGTCAAAGCTTCCTATAGTCATTACTGAGGATTTAAAGTGAGGTATTGCCTGCTCTTGTGATCTAATCCATTCCATATTGCTATTTTAACTATTAACCAGTTGAAATAACGACAGAAATTCGTTATTTTTGCATTGCGTGAAAAAAACTCTCTCAAAACAGTCTATTTGGATGCGCTGGCTACATCAGCGTCGTGGTTTTTTACTCAGGGCCCTACTTTGTTGGCTGTTTTCAGTCTTTTTGCTTAAATTTGATGAAAATGGCACCTACGACATTCGATTTCAGCTTCGAGGTGAGCAAAAAATCTCGCAAAACATTGTCTTAATTACATTTAAAACTTTTGAGTTTTCTAAGCGCTACGATGCAAAAACACGCAACCTAATAGCCGCTAGTGAAGTCGCAGACCTGAGCGACAGTTTTTATTGGGATCGTGAGCTTTGGAGAGAACTCCTTGATAACCTTCTTAAGCAAAATCCAGCAAAAATCGGCATAACCCTATATTTCGGAAATAATATTGGCGCTCTACACCTGACTGAGCAAGAAAATAAAACCTTCAAAGATCCACGTATTATTTGGTCTGCCAATTCTAACGAACCTGAAAAACTTTCACTTCCTGTTGCCGCCCGTGCCAATAAATCCAATATCGCCAATATTGACACCCTAAAAGATGATGACGGCATTGTCAGAAGATTATTCCTAACTCCTGATCAAATTCCAAATATTGCAGAACGTATGTTTTCACCTCGGGTCAAATACGCCTCATCAAGTCTACCCATAATAAATTACAAAGGACGTGGGTTATTCACTGAAATTTCATTTTCAGATGTACTCAGTGGAAATTTACCAAAAAATTATTTTGAAAATAAAATTGTTTTAATTGGCGCTGAAAAATCGAATAACTCACAAATTCAAACTCCCATTGGACTACTTTCCCGTCACGAGTTCTGGGCGACAGTTACTGAAAATTTATATTCAAACAGTTTCATTAAAAAATATTCAAGCTTTAGTTATGCCGTTTTATTATTATTTCTAACCGGACTTGCAATTCTTATTATTACTCATTACCCACAAACCGTCGTTTTAGTATTTTTTGTTTGGCTGTCCACCCTTTCTGCTGCATTTTCTGCTTGGATTTTTGACAGCTTTTATATATGGATACCGATTGTCAGCCCAATTAGTTTATTCGCCTTTGTTTGGGCTTTATTTATTGGCCATCAGGCTTTAAAAATGGAACGCGCACATGCACAGCTTCAGCAGCAGCAAAGTTACTTGGCCGAGCTTGAGCAACTTAAAAATAATTTTGTTAGTCTTATTAGTCATGATCTAAAAACGCCCATCGCAAAAATTCAAGCGGTTTTAGACCGGGTGCTACTGCAAGGCCCGCTAACACCCGAATTGCAATCAGACTTAGCAAGCCTAAAAGATTATTCTGAAGAATTGAATCGCTATATTCAGTCTATTTTAAAAGTACTACGTGTTGAGTCCCGCGACTTTAAAATTTTAAAAGAAACCGCCGACATTAACGGAATCATTGAAAATGTCGCGCTAAGACTGGGCCCCCTAGCACGCTCTAAAAATATAAAATTAAATCTAAATCTTGAACCCATGTTTTTAACTGAAATTGATGTAACCTTAATAACCGAGGTCTTTTTAAATATAATAGAAAATGCCATTAAGTACACTCCATTCACTGGTCAAGTTATGGTCCGATCCTACGAAACTGAAACTGAAATTTGCGTTGAAATTACTGATACCGGCGAGGGCATTGCCACTGAAGATCAAGAAATAGTCTGGAAAAAATTTGCCCGCGGAAAATCTCAGGATTATAAAACTAAGGGTACCGGCCTTGGGCTTTACTTAGTAAAATATTTCATAGAATTGCACGGCGGACAAATCTCCATGAAGTCAGAACTAAACAAAGGCACAACATTTATTGTAAAACTCCCCATAGAAACAACAAAAGAAGTAGCGTATAAAATAATAATATAACAAAGGAATATTTATGATTAAACTAAAAACTCTTATTGTCGATGATGAGGCCGAACTCAGAAAATCAGTTGTCTCTATTTTAAAAAATACTAATCTACAAATTGATTTTGAAATCGAAGAGGCCAGTAATGGTCAAGAAGCTCTGAATAAAGTTAAAGCCCACCCTTTTGATCTTATTCTAATGGATGTCCGAATGCCCGAAATGAATGGACTTGAAGCCCTTAAAGAAATCAAAGAGCACGATCCTCGAACTTTTGTAGTTATTATGACCGCCCACTCAAATTTAAATGATGCCGTCGTCGCCATTAAAGAAGGCGCGTATGACTATGTAGAAAAACCAGTAAGCCCTGAAAAATTGACCGACATTGTTAAAAAAAGTCTTGAAGCCCATGAAATGATATCAAATTTAACGGCCTCAAACCCTATTTTTGATGACGACATCGAAAGTGAAATTGTCGGCAATAATACAAAAATGAAAGAAGTTTTTAGTCTTATTTATAAACTTTGTAAAGTTGAAACCACAGTCCTTGTCCGCGGCGAAAATGGCACCGGAAAAGAACTTGTGGCCCGCGCCATTCATTTTAACTCCCCCCGAAAAAGTGGCACCTTTGTAGCAATTAACTGTGGTGCCATACCCGAAAACCTCATGGAGAGTGAATTTTTTGGCCATGAAAAGGGGGCCTTCACTGGCGCCATTGAAAGAAAAATTGGCAAATTTCAATTAGCTAATAACGGCACTTTGTTTTTGGATGAAATCGGTGAATTAAAACCTGAAATGCAGGTGAAAATTTTAAGAGCCTTACAAGAAAAAAAATTCACTCCGGTCGGCAGTAACCGCGAAGTCAAAACCAATGCGCGCATCATTGCCGCCACCAACAGTAATCTTGAAAAAATGATGGAAACCGGCGAATTCCGAGAAGATTTGTTTTATCGATTAAATGTGATGCCAATCTTTTTACCACCCCTGCGTGAACGACCTGATGACATTCCTGTTTTAGCGGTAAGTTTTTTACAAAAGTTTTCAAAAGAGCATAACAAACAAATAAATTCTATAGAACCTGAGTGCATGGAGCTAATGAAAAAGTACCGTTGGCCTGGCAACATCCGCGAGCTTGAAAATATCATAGAGCGCGCCTTTATTGTTGAGTCTTCAGCTATCATGACTAAATCAAGCCTGCCAGATCAAATTAAAATCAACACCTTGGCTATTAGGCCGGCATCAGGCATTGCTGTTAGCGCCGGATCCGCAATAAACAAGCCTGCTACAACAGAACCGCTTAATTTTGAAATTTACAAAGAGCAAGCCGAAAAAGATTTTATTATCAGTGCACTCAAAGCCAATAAAGGTAAAATTAACCAAACCGTGGCGCAGGCTAATATTCCAAAAAATACCTTACTAAGAAAAATTAGAAAGTATGCGATAAATGTAAAGGATTTTAGTTAAGGGGTTTATATTTTAGCGGATAGTTTCAACTCAAGGTCCCTGAAGGGGACCTTATTATACCATTCTAGCGCTAATGTTGAATTTTTATTTACCTCGTAAGCAAAACTAATATGGTAATAAAATGTGACATGCGAATTTCCCGCACACATCACTTCAAAATTTGATTCAGTTCTAATCATTAATTTTCAATCTGTAATTGAAAATTAAAAACTAAACGGAACGCTGAGTGTTAAGCGAGTTTGGTTTGAGGAGCCTGATGTATATTTAGAGCGAGTTCGGCGATTTGAAGTCTAAGTTTAATCAGTTTTCCACATTTTTTATGTGTTTTAGCTGCAATAATTTATTTTTTGTGGATAAGTTCGGATATTTCAATTGGTTTTGTAAATTCACTTTTCATTTTGACAGTACATTCTCTAGCAAGATAGCTTTACTTTTTCGACAGCAAGCTCAGCGCTACTCTAAAGACCTCATCCGCCCCAATAGATTTCATGCAGTTGTGATGCCCCAGTGGGCACTGGTGGTGTCCGTGCTTGCCGCAAGGCCTGCATTCTAGAGTATTATTTTGGACTACCGCTGCACTATTACTCCAAGGTCTGAAGCCCTGATCTAAAATTGTGGGGCCAAAAATTGTAATTACCGGCGTGTTACTATAGGCGGCCATGTGCGCGGGCGCACTGTCATTTGAAATGACCAAGTCATAGTTTTTTAATTCATGAATACTTTCGGCAACAGACAAGCTCCCTGCTTTTACTATGGCACCTATCGCCTGGCTGGCTATTTCGTTGCAAAGTGATTTTTCTGAAGGGCCACCTAAAAGATGAACTTCAAAATTATTCTTAATCAGTATTTCTGCCAGCTCCGCAAACCCGGAGGCCGTCCATTTTTTAGTGGCCCAGACA
>Ga0209824_10000517_pt1 | contig 23949 bp, 27 predicted proteins | sample VDWuncwatermetaG_FD_184124 | JGI IMG/M metagenome (GOLD analysis project Ga0209824, IMG submission 184124) | Wastewater microbial communities from Netherlands to study Microbial Dark Matter (Phase II) - VDW unchlorinated drinking water (SPAdes)... ...
GGAACAGCATGGAACCTGCATTATCAGCACAGTAAGGGTATTTATCTTTGCATCGTCAATCCATCCCTTAATCTTTTCAGCATAAATCTCCTGCTCTGAATCAAGCTTTGGGCAGGCAATGCCTATGGATTTCCCCTTTAAATAATCATTGTGAAAATTTCCAAAGGCATAGGCAACGCAGTCAGCAACCAAGACCACATCAGCGCCCTGAAAATATGGCGCAGTCGGAGAAATCAGGTGCATCTGTATTGGCCACTGTCTTAGCTGTGAACCGACCTTTACAGATTCATCTCCCTCCTGTGTCTCCTTTTCCCTTAAATCCATTGTCTTTGAACCCGGGCATCCTTCAATCATTTTGTAATACCTCCTTGTTTTGAATTTTTTCTTCTATCTTATTTGCAAACCCCTCATACCTCTGAGAGGCAGATAGATACTGTTTATCAACCCCGCCAAATTTTGAAAACATCTCGCCAATCTCTGAAACAGAAAGGTTTTTGTCCAGCCATGGATAGAGTATCTCATCCTCTTTTTTAATATGGTCTTTTAAAAGCTCCCTGTATGCAGTAAGGTGTTCTATTATTTTCTGATTATCCTTCTTTTCAACTGCCTCAAGCGCTGCCTTAACATGTCCCCTTCCAATATCATGCTCCTCAAGCATTGCCTTTATAATATCAATGCCCTCAAATTTCTTAAAGAGTATATCCTCCTCCTTTGCATGATGATATTTATCAGCATAGCAGCGGATAAAGTCAATGCTGTCAAGGATAAGCTGTTTGTCCTCTGCACTGGATACATCTATTGATTCAAGGATTATTGGCATTGCTGCAAGGAGCTTTTTGATATAAACATGCTCATCAACAAGCTTTCTTATTGCTGGTGAATATTTGATCTGTCCTGCGGCATGGGCAACCTTTCTTTTTATTTTTGGTATTTCAATATCTTTGTCCGGAAATATAACCTGAGCAATCTTTTTCAGCAGCTCATGCTCTGCTTCAGAAGAAAGATTATGAACCTCAACAACATCTTTTAAAAGGCATGTGCCTACATTGCAAGGCGCACAGGCAATATCATGCTCATTGAGGACATCAGCAGCCTTTGGAAATTGATTGATAATCTCCTTTATATTTTTATTTAAATAAATCTCCATGCTCATACTATCTTTTTGTAACCTCCTGTATATGATGCAATTTAAGTATAGTATATAAGGAATGGAAAAAGTTGGTTATGACCTATATCATAATCCTTTATACTCATTGAATTATTCAAAATTGTATGGTATCTTTATCTAAAAATATAATAGGAAAAAATATTTATAAGGCAGTAGAAAAATGGATTTCATGGAGGCAATAAATGGAACTAAATGTAAGCGTAGAAAAAGATTCTATCTCTATTTCAATTGACAATCCTTTTCGCCTTGATCTGGGCTCTATTATGAAAAGGATTGAGGGATTTGCAGCTTCAAAGGGCGCGGGGCTGGATGGTATGTTTATAAATGAGCTTATTCCAATGATGATCAAGGGTATAGCTGGATGCGAGGCCGGCTGCCCCTCTGATGCGAAGCACTTTGTGTCTCAGGGATTCAAAAACTTTGAACTTGACTACATAGAAGGCGGAATCCTTACTGCAAAGGCAGCAACTATAAACGGGAAAACCCTTTCCATAAAGATGTTCCCTGATTTTTAATCGCGTCCCTTTTTACCTTTTTTAGCATTGATCCACCAGTCGCTTTTGTCCTGAAACCACCACAGGGATGAGTCTGTTTTAAGGATTGTTTTGGATAATTTTTTCGCTATAGCTGTTTTAAGCCTCTTTACAGCAAACTCAAGCCACTCATCAGCATATTTATTACCGAGGTCTTTATACTCCTTCAGGGCGAGTATCATCTCAAGCTGGTCAGCGTCATGGGCCAATTTTGCTTCAAGGCTTTCGCCATCTGAATATTCAAGGATAAGCCCTTTTATTTCGGCTCCAAAGGGGAGGGTCTCTGCAAGGTCGTTAACAGCCTTTGTCTCGTCAGCTTCCACATATTTTTTATTCACATAGTTGAGGTCTCCTGTCCTCGCCTCCGGCAGGTCATGAAACAGGCACATCTTGATGACCTTATCCGTATCTGCCTTTTTTGCCAGATGTCCGAGTGTATAGCCTATATAAACCGTTCTGAAAATATGCTCTGCCACAGATTCTGCGCCTGAGCCAAGAAACTGAAAGCCTGTCCTCGGCGTCCGCTTTAGCATCCCTGCCTCAAATAAGAAATTTGCTATCCTCTTCATAAATGCTCCTTAAAATAAGATCTGCGCTGTGCTAATATCTTTTTCAATTTTTAAAAAAGCATCCTTTGGCCTTTGGTTTCTTCCCTTTCCACCTTTTCAAATATTCGTATCTTTCCATACTCGCCGTCATAGCCTGGCGCAATGTGCACCTTGCCTTCCCGCATCCGTGAGATTGCCTCAGAAAGAAGCGGAAAGCCGGCGCTTTCAATATCAGAAACCGGGATGTTTATGAGTATTTCAAATTCGCTGCCGAGCCTGCTTATAAGATTTAGATACTCCTTGTTTACGCCTTTTGTGTTTACGCCTTTTCTTAATGCCTCAGCGATAATTTCCGGCAGGGGGATGATGGAAAAGTAATCTGGCGCGCCGCTTGGCTTAAATCCATCCTCTCTGTCTGCAAGTTTTTCTACCCTGTGCATTACGCCTACAGTGACCCTTTTGCTGCATACAGGGCAGAGGTAATTATGATTTATAGTCTCCTCTGGCGTGAGGCTTGCCCCGCACAGCCTGTGTCCGTCATAATGATATTTGCCTTCTTCAGGAAAAAACTCTATGGTTCCAGAAAAGCCTTTTTTCGTCTTAATTGCATCCATCATTGCCTTGTATGAGATTTCTGTGTCAAATATATTTGCCTCGCGGCCGATTTTATTTGGCGAGTGTGCATCGGAATTTGATATCAGCGTTATCCTGTCCAGCGCAGAAAGCCTCCAGTTCATCAAAGGGTCTGACGAAAGGCCTGTTTCTATTGCATGGATATGCGGAGTCAGCTCCTCAAAACATTCCTCAAGGGAATCAAAGCCGGATTCAGAGCCGAACACAGAAAAATGCGGGGTCCATGCATGCGCAGGCACAAGCACGGCGTCAGGAGACGCATCCATAACTATTTTTAAGAGCTCCTTTGCATTGAGGCCGAGGATGGGTCTTCCATCTGCATTGAGATTTCCTATCTTAGAAAGGCTGAGGTTTATTTTTGCAGCATCAGTAAAGTCAGGGACAAATATGAGAGAGTGTATCTTTCTAATTTTTCCATTTTTGCTGTAGATGCAGCTTATCTCAGCAGTAAGCATGAAAGAAACATCTGCCCTGCAGGAATCTGGGATGTCCATTGATTGAAACTCTTTTTTAAGCATGAAAAGACCATTGCCTCTCGGCTCAAGCTTTTCATTCAGCTCTTTAAACCATCCATGATGTGTAAAATCGCCTGTGCCGATTACAGCAATGCCTTTGAGCTGCGCCCATTTCCAGATATTTTCAGGAGACATATTCGGACTGGTTGCCCTTGAGTATTTTGAATGGATATGTAAATCAGCAATAAAACGCATGAGGGATTATAGCATGATGATATAATTTAAAGAAGCGTAAAATTATTCATTGCAGCATATCTATTTTTGTTGATTTATGTCTTTGGTATCCATATAATTAAAAAAAAGGAGGCATGATTTGACACTTGAAGAAAAGATTGGTCAGTTATTAATCTGCGGGTTTGACGGTTTAAAGCCGTCCGATGAGATAAAAGGGCTTATCAAAGATTATCATATCGGCGGCGTGATACTCTTTAGCAGGAATATCAAAGACCCTGTGCAGACAGCGAAGCTCTGCAACAGCTTGCAGAAGATTTCAAGGACACCGCTTTTTATCTGTATTGATCAGGAAGGGGGGAAGGTCAGCAGGCTTCCAAAACCGTTTACGCAGTTTGCAGGGAATGCAGCAATTGGGAAAAGCAATTCTGTAAAGCTTGCCTATGCCTTTGGCGAGATTACTGCAAAGGAGCTTAAGGCAGTCGGCATCAATACCAATTTTGCGCCTGTCCTTGATGTTAATACTAATCCTGATAATCCTGTTATTAATGAACGTTCCTTCAGCGACAGCCCGAACAGCGTAAGCAGGTTCGGCCTTGCTGTGATAGCAGGCCTTCAGGATAATGGCGTTATTGCATGCTGCAAACACTTTCCCGGGCATGGTGATACATCATTAGACTCTCATTATCAGCTTCCTGTTGTTGAGCATGGCATTGAAAGACTGAATGAGATAGAGCTGCTGCCGTTTAAACATGCAGCAGAAAATGATGTTGCTGCAATTATGACTGCCCATGTTTTATACAAGGGGCTTGATGAAAAGTATCCTGCCACACTTTCTAAAAAGATAATCCATGACCTTTTGCGCAAGGAAATGGGCTTTAAGGGGCTTGTTATAACAGACGACCTTGAGATGAAGGCAATTTCTGACAATTACGCAGTTGGCGAGGCTGCAATCGGCGCACTCTCTGCTGGCGCTGATATCATCCTTGTTTGCAAGGAACACAGAAAACAGAAAGATGCGTTTGAGGCTATTTTAAAAGCAGTCAAGGACAATATCATTTCAGAAAAAAGGATTGATGAATCCATAGAGAGGATAACCGCTGCAAAAAAGAGGTATCTCAAAGATGCAATAATTGATGAAAAGAAGATAAAGGATATTATTGGAATTAAAGAATACAGGAATATTGCAAGCGAGATTATTTCTTAAATGCGCTTTCCTTTATGAATTCCTTAAATAATGCCTCTGCCTCCCTGCTCTTTTTATATAATGCCTCAGGATGCCACTGAACACCTATTGCAAACCTGTGGTTTGTGCTTTCTATCCCTTCAATTACACTGTCTTCTGCAGCTGCATTTACAGCCAAACCTTTGCCAACATCCTTTACTGCCTGATGATGGGTGCTGTTGACCATTGCTGATTTGCTGTTTATTATACTGAATAATTTACTGTCATCCGTAATCTTTATACTATGGGATGCATTCTCTTTCGTTTTCTTCTGCTGGTGGTTTATAGCATCCTTTAACTGTGTCGGAATATCCTGATATAACGTGCCTCCTGTTAGGACATTTAAAAGCTGCATGCCTCCGCAGATGCCTAATACAGGCATATCCTTGTCAAGGGCGTGCTTTGCCATTGCCATTTCAAAGGCAGTCCTCTCTTCTTTAATCTCGCCAATCATGCTGGAGAGCTCTTCTCCATAATATCGCGGGTCTATATCAAAATTGCCGCCTGTAATCAGGAGGCCGTCAATCATCTCGGTATAGTGCTCAATCAATTCACTGCTTGCTGTAATCGGAAGAAGGAGCGGTATGCCGCCGTTCTCTTCAATTGCATTTATATAGGCCTCTCTTAGAAATATATAAGGGTCATTTTGCCCTTTTGTTTTTGAAGGCATCTCTCCGAAATCTGTTGTAATGCCGATTACAGGCATATCTTCAACCTTCTTTGTAGATATATCCACAAGGCTCTGGAACATGTCCTTTACAGTTTTTGACAGCTCTGTGAATTTTAAAGGCTTTGTAATATATCCTGATGCACCGAGCAGAAGCGCCTTTTTCTTGTCATCGCCTGATGCAACTGTAGTAACAATGATAATCGGTGTTACAGTATCATGCATATTGTCCCTGATATGCTCTATAACCTTCAGTCCGTCTGCCCTCGGCATTCTCAAGTCAGTAATTACAAGGTCAAATTTTTCCTTTAACTTTGATATTGCCTCAATGCCGTCTGATGCCTCTGTGATATCACATTTGATAATCTTCCTTAGCCAGAATGATAAGAGGCGGCGCATAACAGCAGCATCATCTACAACAAGTATCCTTATGCCGGAAAAGTCCTTAAAAATCTTTTCTACTATTTCTAAGCCCTCTGGGCTGAGGTCTTTAAACCTTATTCCCATCCCAGAAGGTTCGCCCTCCCCGGCAGCTATCCTGACCACCTCGCCTGTGCCTTTTACAGGTTTTGTTGTATCAGGAAAGAGGACCTGAAAGTCAACAGACGAGCCGAGCGGCAATGGCTTGTCTGTCTCAATAAAAATTCCGCCTTTGCTAATATTAAGCGCATAATCTGCAAGAAAGGCATTCGGGGTCTTGTATTTTACCTGAACCTTTAATGGTATTCGGGGCGATTTTCTTCTTTCTTCCATGAAATCTCCTTTTAACTAATTCTACCTTTTTTATTGCATATGTCAAGCGCTGGCAATATTTTTAAATTCAATTTTAAAGAGGAGTTATTTTTCTCCCCAAGGATTCTGTATAGTGCGTTTTTAAGGCAAAATTTCCTGACGCCCTGCTTCTATATTATATTAATTTCATTCGTGAAATAGGTTTAAAAGTAAATGTTAGGCGTGAAGAAAATAATAAATATTGACATACTAAACTTATAGTATTATTATTTAGTAACATAGCAGCCGAAATCCATTCAAAGAATGGATGCGGGGGACCCGATTACAGGGGCGTATTCCATAAGTTAATGGAAAGGGCACTTCCAGGCCCAAGCCCGTCAGCTAACCTCGTAGGCATTTGGAAGGGCAAAGGCAGAAACAAAAAACCGCTGTGATTGCCAGCGGTTTTTTTATTTATTCTCCTCCGTTTGCCCGTCTAAAGGAGGATTTTATGTCTCTCAAAAGAATTCTTATTGGCGGCCCTATTGAAACAGTCAAAGAAAAATATGAGCGCCTTACAAAAACAATGGGGCTTGCTGTATTTTCCTCTGATGCCCTGTCATCAGTAGCATACGGCACAGAAGAGATATTGCTTGCGCTTATAGTAGGTGGAACAGCCTTGTTCCATTATTCACTTCCTATTGCATTCAGCATTGTCATTCTTATAGCTATAGTGGCGACATCTTATTTCCAGACGATTCATGCATATCCTTCAGGCGGAGGCGCATATATAGTTGCAAAAGAAAACCTCGGAGCTTATCCTGGACTTATCGCCGGTGCAGCGCTGCTCATTGATTATGTCCTTACAGTAACAGTCAGTATTTCTGCCGGCGTAGCTGCTGTTACCTCTGCCTTTCCAAACTTAAAGGATCATACGATTGCAATATGCATTGTTGCGATATTGTTTATCTTGATTATTAACCTTAGAGGGGTGAGGGAGTCCGGTAAGGTCTTTTCAATCCCTGTTTTTCTTTTTATAGGCGGGATACTGTCTCTTATAGCCGTGAGTTACCTGAAATCCTTTTCTATATCTCCCCAGCCGTTGATAGAGATCAAGCCAACCTCAGATATTATACCAGTATTCATAATACTGAAGGCATTTGCCTCAGGATGCGCAACGCTTACCGGTATAGAAGCGGTGTCAAACGGCGTCAAGGCTTTTAAGCCGCCTGAGTCCAGAAATGCCGGGATCACGCTTATATGGATGGCAATAATACTTGCCTCGCTTACCATCGGGATTGCATATTTTGCAGACTATTACAGAATACTTCCAAACGAAAATGAAACCGTGCTTTCCCAGCTTACAAGAACAATTTTTTCAAAAGGGGCAATATACTACACCATACAGTTTTTAACAGCGCTGATACTTATTCTTGCTGCCAATACCTCGTTTGCAGATTTCCCGCGCCTTTCTTCAATAATGGCAGTGGATAAATATCTGCCGAGGCAGCTCGGCAATCGCGGCGATAAGCTTGTCTTTTCAAACGGCATACTTATTCTCGGCGTTATGTCAGCCATTCTTATCGTAATATTCAGCGGCAACACCCACGCCCTGATCCCGCTCTATGCCGTAGGTGTTTTTACTGCATTTACATTGTCGCAGGCAGGAATGGTAAAACATTGGCTGACATTGAGGGGCAAAGGATGGCTTAAAGGGATTTTTATAAACGGAATCGGAACGGTTACCACTGCAGTAGTGTTATTTATCATAGCCACTGAAAAATTCACACATGGCGCATGGATAATTCTGATAGCTATACCGATTCTGGTTTATTTAGAACAAAAGGTACACCGGCATTATGTATCAGTCGCTGGACAACTTTCTCTGGACAGATGTTTGTCAGGTGTGTCCGAGTTTAAACACCACTCTGTAATTGTGCCTGTAGCCGGCATTCAGCTGGCTGTGCTTAATGCGATCAGATACGCTAAAGCCCTTTCCAGTGATGTAAGCGCTGTCTATGTTTCCATAGACCCTGTGGAAACTGAAAAAATCAAATTAAAGTGGGATAATCACTGCATGGGCGTTCCCCTTGCTATACTGGAGTCTCCATACCGTTCTATTATTAGGCCATTTCTGGAATATATAGAAGAGGTGAAATCCGCACATCCAGAAGGCGTCATAACCGTTGTGCTGCCCGAGTTTGTGCCCTCACGCTGGTGGCATCATCTCCTCCATAATCAGACAGCCCTTTTCATCAAAGGAGTCCTGCTGTTTAAAAAGGGCGTTGTTTCAACCAGCGTCCCGTTCCATATTTCTGGTTAAAGGATTGGACATTCTGCATATCCCATTGACATATAGAGCTGTTAAATGATAAAAGATAATCATGCTGAAAAAAGGGCTTTCAACGCATATCTTTGTATATAATATATTGGATGAAGCGATTATCAAACAGATAAAAGCAGCAGGCTTTGATGTCATTGAGATATGGGGCATGATGCCGCATTTTAATTACAAGGATAAGGAATGGGCAGAAAAACTCGCCAGACTTCTGAAAGATAACAGCATAAAAGTTGTCTCCTTTCATGCCGCAATATACGAAGAGGTTACACCGCCGGATAAAAGAAAATGGCTCTCTTTTTCAAGCAAGGATAATAATATCAGGCAAAAGGCATTAACAGAGACAAAGGAGTTAATAGACTGCATGGGTCTTTTTGACGCAGGGATTTTGGTTATACACGGCCTTGAGGATAGAAAAGAGACAGAAACAGAAAAGGCATTTCACAAGAGCCTCACAGACCTGTCTGAATATTGCAGAGAAAAAAATATAAGGATCGCTGTTGAAAATGTCCTTCACGGCGCCACAGCAGATAAGATTATGAGGTTGATAGATGATGATAGATACGACCCCGATGTTGTCGGTATCTGCCTTGACTTAGGCCATTCCAATATATCAAACAACCCTGTTAATGATTTAGAGGGGTGCAGCGAGAGGTTATTTGCCCTGCATATATCTGACAACAATGGCAGGGAGGACTCGCACAGCATACCATTCATTGGTAATATTGACTGGATGCAGGTTGCAGCAGTATTAAAAAAGATAGGGTTTGATGGATATTTTATGTATGAGATAAGAAACCGTGACAATATAAATGATGCATTGAATAAGATTAATGAAAGTTTTAAAAGAATATCAGAGGGATTTGAGGATGCTTGATAAGGTTTTTGTAGAAAAGGCTGCAAGAAATATTGCAGGTATAAATAACGGTTTTGTCAGCATTGACAAAATAAAAGGGGATGCCTCTAACAGGAGCTATTATAGGATTAGTTTTGACCAGAACAAACACACAATGATTCTTATGGAACTCGCCGAGCCAGAGGCATTTAAAAAGGCAGAGGAAAAGGTTACTGTTTCTGCCATACCTGTTACAGAGCTTCCTTATATAAATATACTCAATCACCTTGCAAAGTGCAATGTTGATGTGCCAAAATTATTTCACTATGAAAAAGAAAAGGGGCTTCTTTTTCTTGAAGACCTCGGTGATGAGACCTTGCATGAAAGGATAGAAAGAGCCGGAATTAATCCTTGTATGCAATATTATAAAAATGCAATTAATGAATTAATCAAGATTCACACCTGTGCAACAAGGATTAAAGATAATGGCTGCATTGCCTTTGGCAGGGCATTTGATACAGCTTTGCTGATGTGGGAGTTTGACCACTTTATTGAATATGGCATTGAAGGCGCAAAGGCAATGAAAATACCAGACAACGATAGAAAGACAATAAGGGATATTTTTTATTCCATCTCTGACAAACTTGCAAAAGAACCGAGGGTCTTTACGCACAGGGACTTTCACAGCAGGAATCTGATGATACATAATGATAAGATAAGTGTCCTTGATTTTCAGGACGCCCTCATGGGCCCATGCCAGTATGACCTTGCATCTCTTTTGCGCGACTCCTATGTTGCTCTGCCAGAGGAGATGATTGATGAGCTGATAGAGTATTATATCTCAAAGAAAGAAGCAATTGATGGCGCAAAGATTGACAAAAATAATTTCAGGGAGCTCTTTGACCTTATGAGCATACAGAGGAACCTTAAGGCAGCAGGAAGGTTTGCATATATAAACTCTGTTAAGAAGAATAATTTTTATCTGCAATTTATCCCGCAGACACTCGGCTATGTAAAAATGAATCTGAAAAAATATTCTGAGCTTAACAATCTGCATAAATTGCTTGGCAAATATGTGGAGGAGCTAAGATAGTGAAGGCAATGATACTTGCTGCAGGGCTTGGCATGAGGATGAGGCCTTTGACAGAAAAGACGCCGAAGCCATTGCTCTCTGTTAATGGCGCTCCTATTATCCATTACACCCTCAATTTTTTGAAGAGATATGGGATTACTGATGTGGTAATTAACCTCCATCACCTCGCTGACCAGATAAGGGAGAATCTCGGCGATGGCAGCAGTTTTGGCATGAACATAACATACTCCTTTGAGCCAGAGATACTCGGCACAGGGGGAGGGATAAAAAAGGCTGAAAAACATCTTTCTGACAGCGCCTTTGTAGTTATTAACAGCGATGTATTGATTGATGTTGATTTAAATGATGTGTTCCGCTTTCATAAAGAAAGGAATGCGACTGCAACAATGGTCCTGAGAAAAGACGAGAATGTTGAAAAATACGGGGCAATAGGGATTGATAAGGAAAACAGGATAAGGCAGTTTTTAAATATCATAAAGAGTGATGAAGCAATAACAAGCCTGATGTTTACAGGCATCCACATCTTAAAGCCAGAGGTATTTTCCTATCTTCCTGAAAAAGGGTGTATCAACCGTTTGGCATATCCTGAGATGATTAAAAAGGGCGAACGTGTATTCGGATATGTAATGGACGGATACTGGCGCGACCTCGGCACACCAGAGGCGTTTTCATCTGCAAAGAAGGAGTTGATGGAGAGGTCATTGTAGCAAAAGATATGCAGCTCTTAAAAAGACTTCCAAGACGCGTAAGACCCACATTCTACCACGACCTTAAGGCAGCCATGTATTTTGGAGTTTTCGGCGGCCTCCTCTACCCTTTCTTTCCGATAATCGGCAGAAAGATTGGCGCAACAAATATTGAGATAGCGCTCCTGATGGCAGCGCCGTATATTACAAGCCTCATGACATTTTTATTAACAGAAGACATCTTTGGCAAAGGGAGGATGTGCTATGTTGTGTGGTTTAATATAATCGGACGCGGTCTTATCCTGCTGATGTTTTTTATATATTCACCTTTCTATTACACCTTAATAATCCTTCTCTTCTTTTTTATCTCTGCCTTTGCAATACCGTCATTCACATATATAATGAAGAGCAATTACCCTGATGAGCAGAGGGGAAGGCTGATGGGCTATGTGCGTATAGGCATGGCTGTTTTATGGATTATTGCATCATGGATAGGAGGATATGTCCTTAATAAGGAAACAGGCTATTACAGATATGTATTTCCTGCTGCTGCTGTATTCGGGATGCTCTCTGTATGGGAGTTTGGAAAGATAAGGGTCAGAAAGGAGGTAAAAACAAAATCGCAGTCAATCGCTGTTCTTGAGGCTTTAAAGATACCTTTTAAAGACAGGGCGTTTCTTATATTTTTAATATCCTACACAATCTTTGAGACGGGTTTTCTCATGGCAATGCCATTGTATCCTATTGTGATGGTGGATTATCTTCATATCACAAACCTGCAGACAGGGGCATTGGGCTCTGTTTTTTCCCTCTCATGGCTTATTGGGTTTTTCTTCTGGGGGATGTATATGGACAGATATTCAAGGCATAGGGTTATGATAACATTTTATGGAATAGCAGCAATACTGCCGTTTTTATATTTTCTTAAATTCTCTTTTGGAATAATAACCATTGCCTTTGCAGTAGCAGGTTTTACCATCGCTGCTATTGAGATGATAAGCTTTAATCTCATAACCCACATGGGCCCGCAAAGACTTGTGCCAAAATACTCGGCAATTCATATCACGCTTAGCGGTGTAAGAGGAAGCATATTCCCCTTTGTTGGGATAGGGCTTATAAACATTGTTGGCATAAAGATGGTATTTCTTATATCCACAATCCTGATACTCACTGCTATTGCTGCCCCTGCGATTCACCTATTCCATACTTCTTCATCTTCTCATAAAGCGTAGAATAAGCAATGCCGAGGGCTTTTGCTGTTGTTGTCTTATTTCCTTTGTGCGCCTTCAGCGTCTGCATGATTGCGGATTTCTCAATCTCCTCAAGTGTCTTTCCTGAAAGGTCTGCAGTATCTTTTTCTGATGCCAGCGGTTTTAAGAGTATCAAATCCTTTGGTTCAATATAATCAGATGCGCCGAGCGCAATCGCCCTTTCAATGACATTCCGCAGCTCCCTTACATTTCCGGGCCAACGGTAGTTTATTAGGATGTCCAGAGTCTCTTTTGCAACTCCCTTAACCTTTCTTGCCTTATTTGTCTTAATAAAATAATCTATAAGCAGGGATATGTCGTCCTTTCTGTCCCTTAACTGCGGCAGATTTATATTTATAACAGAGAGCCTGTAAAATAGGTCTTCGCGAAACCTGTTCTTTTTTATCTCTGCTGATAAATCCCTGTTTGTTGCCGCAATAATCCTAACATCAACAGGTATAATATTTGTGCTTCCAACCCTCTTTATCTCCCTTGCCTCCAATACCCGCAAAAGCCTCGGCTGCATCTCAGGCTCAAGCTCGCCGACTTCGTCAAGAAAAATTGTTCCGCCATTTGCTGTTTCAAAGGCGCCGTGCCTTGCTGATACTGCGCCTGTGAAAGCGCCCTTTTCATGGCCGAATAGTTCGCTCTCTATAAGGTTTCTTGCAATAGCGCTGCAGTCAATAACAACAAATGGTTTTTTTGAACGATTGCTGTTTTCATGGATTGCCTTTGCAACAAGCTCTTTGCCTGTGCCTGTTTCACCTGTAATCAGGACAGTTGCATCAGTTTTAGAGATCTTCTCAAGTATTCCGAATATTTCCTTCATCTCCTTGCTCTTGCCGACAATATCGCCAAACCTGTCCTTCTTGCTTGGTGTAAGCTCAATCTTTTCCTCTACTGGTATAAACCGTAATTCCGTATTTCCGAGTTTTATTATAGAGCCTTCATTCAAAAACGCCTCAGAAACCCGCAGACCATTGACAAAGGTGCCATTCGTGCTTTCTAAATCTCTGATAATATACTGCCCCTTCTTTTCTTCTATTACAGCATGATGCCTTGATACTGTGTCGTCTGCTATTACAACATCATTCTCTTTCTTGCTCCCGATTCTGAGCAGGCCTTTATCAATTACAAACTCTTTTCCGAGTTCCCTGCCCTTTGCTGCAACAAGTTTTACCTTTTTAAGGAGAAGTGTTCTGAAGGGTTCTTTTGTGATAATCTTTAATGTGGCGTCAGTATCCTGCCTCTGATTTGGCATAGTTAATTATTAGCACAGATGCCTTGTTAATTCAAGGAATAAACAAAGCTCTTTTAAAAGGTGTGGATATGAAAAGCCTTGCTTCATTTCCTTTTTTAATGTTCTTGAATAAAATTCCTCTCTATGGTAACTTAACAATCATGCACAAACCTGTTGTTGCGATTATTGGAAAGCCGAATGTTGGAAAGTCCACGCTCTTTAACCGCATTGTTGGAAGGCCGATTGCCATTGTAGAGGATATCCCTGGCGTAACAAGGGACAGGAACTATGCCCATGCCTCATGGCTTGATAAGGAATTCGCGCTTATTGATACCGGAGGCTTTGAGCCGGCAACTACAAACAATATCCTCCGCCTTGTAAAAGAGCAGACAAAGCTTGCCATTACAGAGGCTGATGTAATAATCTTTTTAATGGATGGAAAGGACGGCCTGACTCCTATAGACAGCGAGATTACAGCCTATCTGAGAAAAGTTGAAAAGCCTGTTATCTACGCAGTGAACAAGATTGACAGCAAAAAGAGAGAGGCCATACTGCCGGAATTTTATAGCCTCGGCATTGAAAATATAATCCCTGTTTCTGCAGCGCACGGCCTTGGCATTGATGATCTGCTTGATGCAGCCTGCAGTCATATACCAGCAGTAAAGATAGAGGAAAAAGAGGTAACAGGGATTCCAAAGATTGCCATTGTTGGAAGGCCCAATGTCGGCAAGTCTACGGTTGTAAATACGCTCATTGGCAAGGAGAGGATGATTATCAGCGAGCTGCCAGGGACAACAAGGGATTCAATAGATACGCTTGTCAGATATAATAAAAAGGATTATATAATTATAGACACTGCCGGTATGAGAAAAAGGCCGAAGATTGATGAGGCTGTTGAAAGATACAGCGTGCTTCGCGCGCTCAGAAGCATTGACAAGTGCGATATTGCTATTTTGATGATTGACGGTTTTGAAGGTATGACAGACCAGGACTTAAAAATTGCAAGTTATATAAAAGACGGGGGCAAGGGCTGCATTGTAGCAGTAAACAAATGGGACCTGGTTGAAAAGGATACAAAGACAGCAGACCAATACAGCAAGGCAATAAATACAAAGCTCCATTTTATGAACTATGCGCCAATACTCTATATCTCTGCGCTCACAAAGCAGCGTGTGGCAAAGATGTATCCTTTAATAGACGAGATAATCTCTGAATACTCAAAGCGTGTATCAACCGGCGATTTAAACAGGGTATTTGAAACAATAAAAAAAGGCCATGTGCCTCCGATGCACAGGGGCAGGGAGGTAAAGTTTTTTTACATCACTCAGGTATCAATAAGGCCGCCGAGCTTCATCATCTTCTGCAATTATCCAGAGGCGGTTAAGGAGGATTATATCCGCTATATGGAAAAGGGCATCCGCAATGCCTTTGGCTTTATAGGCACGCCAATAAAGATATTTATAAAAAAGAGGCGGGGCAGGTGAGGACAGTCAGGGTCTTAGTCAAATCCTTGATTGACTTCTGGCGGGACGACTGCTTTACCCATGCTGCATCCATATCCTTCTTTGCACTGATGTCTCTATTCCCACTTTTGATTATTATTATATCAGCCCTCTTTTCCATCTTTGGCGCAAACGATGATGTGAGTAGAAACATTGTACCGTTTTTAAAAATCTTCTTCCCTCATATTGACCAATCTATTATAAAGGAGATAAAAAGGCTGTCAGGGGTAAAAGGTTTTTCAGATGCAATGAATGCAGCGCTTTTTTTGTGGATGGCTATACAGGTATTTTATTCCATTGAATATGCAGTCAATATAGCCTTTAAAACAAAAAAACCGAGGACATTTATTTATACAACTACTATCTCTGTTTTTATGGTATTTTTTTCAGGGGTACTATATCTCTTTTCTATTGGGATTACATCTTTAACAAAGATATTAAAGACAGCAAAGATTGACCTTATTGGTATTCCGTATATTGAAATATCAATAAATTTTCTTTTTATTCACGATACAATAATAAATTATTTAATCCCATTTATTCTCGTCTTTCTATCATTGATATGGCTGTATAAATTCCTTCCAAGTAAAACAGTAAGAATTAATGATGCTGTCAGCGGCGCCTTTTTAACAGCAATATTATGGGAGGCTGCAAAACACATTTTCACATGGTATGTGGGTGAAGTAGCGGATTATAAGAGCCTCTACGGCTCTCTTACAACTATAATCGTCTTTCTATTATGGGTATACTATTCTGCATCCATCCTGTTATTCGGCGCAGAGGTGGTCTTTAATTTAGGAACACCGTTGCAGGCTGTGTCAGGCAAAAGGAGCAGAAGGAAGCAGTAGGCTCATTAACTCTTAGCTAAATTTTAATTTTCAGCCTTTCAATTTCCGCAGCTTTCTAAGGATTCTCCATGCTATATTTAACTCATAATCATCTCTTATGTGCCACAGATATTCTTTTTGGCTCTCTTTTCCAAACAGCTTTTCTACAGCAGGCAGCAGCTCAAGAATATTAGCAATGTCATGCCTTGCTAATTTATCTTCCTCCATCCACTCATGAAGCTCTTTAAACCCCTTACCAGTTCTTTTTAAGCTTAGCTCAGTATGTTTTTCTATAGACGGCATATATCCTCCTAACCCTCTTCAAGTCCCTCCAGTTCCTCTTCGCTGAATCCATAATAATGGCCTATCTCATGATAGACCACCTCCTTTATCCTTTTCTTTATCTCGTTTTTGTCTTTAGCCATGCTCTCAATCGGCCCCTGATAAAGCGTTATTGCGTCCGGAAGGGCAAAATTATAATTGGTCCCCCTCTCTGGCATAGGGATTCCCCTGTAAAGCCCTAATAAACCATATCTGGAAGATATCCCCATCTCATCCAAAACCTCTTTAGAAGGCCACTCCTCAATAATAATCTCAACATTCTCCATCTTCTTCCTTAAGACCCGTGGCATCTCTTTTATTGCGTCATTTATTATCTCTTCAAACTCCTGTTTTTTTAGAAACATGTTATTTCTTCTCAAAGCACGGGATGCAGACGATCTTTCCTTCCTTCATCCTTGCCTTTGGTTCTGCGGTCTTTTCACCGCATATTTCGCACTTAATGCTCTGATATATCCTTGCCTCTTCTGGAGGAGGCAGCATCATTTTGGTTATCTTTAACAACTCAGAATCTTTTGCTTCAAGTATGGCCATTATCTTCCTTGCCTTTCTATCATGCACGACCCTTAACACATCATCAGAGCGGTCGCCATGCGAATACCTCTGCCACATACTTTTTTCTTCCTCTGTTTCCTCCGGAGGGGTAAAATCAACAACAATTCTTACAGCATCTCCTGACGGCCGTTTAATAAATGTATAAACCTGCTTCCCATAATCCCTGAAAATGAGGTTGCCCTTTCCAAAGGTGCAGCCAGTAATTGCCTGAATCGCATCCACTGCACAGGAGTCATTCTCCACAATGGCAACAAGCTCCTCGTCCTCGGAGATATCTTCCATACCTATCTCCTCCAAGGCTGCTCTTGCAACCCTGTAGCCGAGGGCAAGCCCCGGGCAGCTATGGCCGTGAAAGTCAATTATATCCTTATATTCCTTCATAGTTTGATTTTACTTGAAAATAGAAATCATTGCAAGAAGAGACCGAGCAATTTTGAAAAGGCAGTCTTAATTAGGTAGGCAGAGGATAGCAGTAATCTTCTCTATATTTTTTTAATCCAGAACCGCAGCACACCGTTAACTTCTTCATGATGTATAAGCTGATTATTAGTCTTATTGCAAAAAGCAGGGATATCATTGAGCATGGAGGTTTTATCTGATACGGCAAGAATGACTTCGCCATGCTCTATGTTTTTTAACTCTTTTGCAAGACGAATAATCGGCTGGGCACAGCAAATGCCTCGTATATCAACCAATAAATTGTATTCTATCTCTTTCTCCATTTATTTTTGTTGCCTCGTTGAAATCCCCAATACATGCCATGCCGGACAGTAGGCAATGATTCCAGTTCCTACAAGTGTTGCTCCTGCAGCCATGAGTCCGATTGAAAAATAATTAGATTCACTGGCCATGAAATAGCCGCCTGCTATACCGCCAAGCCCAAAGGCAATACGGATGATTCTTTCCACTAATCCTTGATTTGTTTTCATCTTACCTCCATTAAAAATTATTTTGATAACCATTGCGATAGTTCCACCGGCTTTATAAATCCAAAAAAAATCATGGCAATCTTTTCATCCTTTATTACTACAGTAGTTGGAACTGACATAATCTTGTATTTTACTGCTATACCCTTATCCTGTATAACATCAAATATTGTTATCAGCTTATGTTCAATTAAATCAGAGTATACTTTCTTTATCTGATTACATATAGCGCATGTCGGCGAGGTAAAAATATAAATGCCGTCTTTATTTTTTGCTTGAATGTTTTTATGAGCAGCTTTTTGTTTAAGCATAAAAAGTTTTTGCAATAACAACATCGCCAGCAGAATTCCCAGAATAATTATTAAAACCGTTTCCTTCATTCCTGCCCTCCCTATAATCGCAATTACATTATCAGAAAATATAAAAGATGTCTGTCGCGGCGGCGACATAATGCTAAGAAATGTGATAATTGGCTCAAATAGAAAATAGAAAGGCTATTGTAGCTTAAAAAAATTAAGATTTGGCCTGTTGCTTTTTCTCTATAAAATCTGAAAGAAGAGGACAGTTTACGATTATTTCCCTTCCTTCATAACGGATAAACCCAAGCTCTTTGAACTGATTAATCAAGGTCGTTACAGTTTGTCGAGATGTGGCTATCATATTTGCTATATCCTGATGGGTCAGGCGGATTTTTATTTTTGACGCATCTGTTTTACTTCCGTATTCCCCTGCAAGAAGGAGCATCAGTTTGCCAAGACGCAGTGTGAGATCGTATGTGCTTAGGTTTTCAATAAAATATGCGGTTTGTGAAAGGCGTTTGCCAATATTATTGATGATGGTCAGCGCAATAGCAGGTTCATCCAGAAGGAGCTTTAAAAAATTTTTACGGGGCAGTATGCAAAGCAGCGAGTTCTCAAAGGCCTCTGCAAACATAGAGTGGCAAGTTTCCTCAGCGAATACGAATTCACCAAACACATCTCCTGGGCCAAGAATGGCAATAATATTTTCGCGGCCGTCCTCGGTCTGGCGATAAAGCTTCACATGTCCTTCACGAATCAGATAAACATATTCAGCCTTTTCATCAGCAGAAAAGACGATGACCTTTGCCTTAAAATGTTTATCTATGACCATATGCCCAAGCTTGCGGGCCTCATCGCAGCTTAATCCCTCAAATATACGGAAATTTTTAAGATATGGTTCTATCAATTTTGCCCATCCACTCGTTGAGATATTTAATTATAAGCTGCATTTATAAAAATATTATAGGCCTTTCCATATATTTTGTGAAGATGTTAATTTTCTCCAAAATTGTCTTGTGCATATAGGGAATAACCTTGATTGATTAAAAAATACGGTTATGTTATCATTCAAACAAATGAAGCAAAATGGGGCTAAACAGTTCATTTTATATAGCATCCTCGTAACCATTGGGATTTTTATATTTGACCTTCTAACGCCATTGGGCATTGCAGGCGGTGTGCCCTATGCTGCTGTTGTATTGATCTCATTTTATCTGCCAAAGTATAGCCATACAGTTATAGCTGGAATAGTTGGCTCAATATTAACCATCCTCGGTTTTTTTCTCTCACCCCCTGCCCCTCCTGGAATAAAATTATGGATAGTCCTTGTAAATCGCTCCCTTGCCCTCTTTGTCATATGGTCTGGGGTAATATTTGTAACAAAGTATAAGCAAGCCATTGAGCAACGCAGGAAGGCAGAGGATGCGTTTAAACAGGCAAATAAAGATTTAAAAAAGTATACAGATGAACTAAAACGCTCCAATTCGGAATTAGAACAGTTTGCCTATGTGGCATCCCATGACCTGCAGGAGCCATTGAGGATGGTATCCAGCTTTACGCAGCTTTTGTCAAAACGCTACAAAGACAAATTAGACACAGATGCAAATGAGTTCATCTCATATGCAGTAGAAGGCGCTAATCGCATGCAGAGGCTGATCAATGACCTGCTGAGCTATTCAAGGATAAATACAAAGGGAAGGCCTTTTGAAGAGACTGACTGCGGGGAGATTCTCGGCCATGTCCGCGCCAATCTGCATGTGGCTATTGAAAAGAGCGGCGCCCTAATTACAAATGACCATCTGCCAATAGTAATGGGAGATGCCTCGCAGCTTATGCGGCTGTTTCAAAACCTCGTTGACAATGCCATTAAGTTTTCAGACAAAGAAGCGCCGCGCATCCATGTGTCAGCAGAGGCAAAGGATAACGAATGGGTATTTTCAGTGCGTGACAATGGCATTGGCATTGACCCGCAATACCATGAACGTATCTTCTTAATCTTTCAGCGCCTTCATGGCAAGGAAGAGTATCCGGGCACAGGCATTGGCCTTGCAATATGCAAAAGGATTGTAGAGCGGCATGGAGGAAAAACATGGGTAGAGTCAGAGCCGCAAAAGGGCTCTGCTTTTTATTTTACAATACCAATAAGAGGAGGTAAATCAGATGAATGAAGAAAACAATAGCAGGCTTGTAGAGATCTTGTTAGTAGAGGATAACCCCGCAGATGTGCGTCTGACAAAGGAGGCGCTTAAGGACGCCAAGATTGTAAACAATTTGAGCGTGGTAAACGACGGTGTTGAGGCCATCGCCTTTCTTCGCCATCTTGATAAGTACAAAACCGCACCCAGGCCGGATATTATTCTGCTTGACCTGAATCTGCCTAAAAAAGACGGCCGTGAGGTGCTTGCAGAGATTAAGGCTGATGATAAATTGAAGAGCATCCCTGTTGTTGTATTGACTATTTCCAAGGCAGAGGAGGATATCCTGAAAACATACAAGCTCCATGCCAATTGTTATGTTACAAAACCTGTTGACCTTGAACAGTTTCTAAAGGTTACAAAATCTATAGAGGATTTCTGGCTCGGCATTGTCAAGCTGCCGCCAAAAGGTGAATCTGATGAAAGACGAATCCATTAGGATTCTTATAGTTGAGGATGACCCTGCTTATGTAAGATTAACAAATGAGCTGTTAAAGGAAAACAGCAGGGTTAAGTTTGAGCTGATACATGCCAAAAGATTTAATGATGCATTGAAGCGCATAAATAGCGAGGCATTTGACGCTGTGTTGTTAGACCTTAACCTGCCTGACAGCAGTGGTATCAGCACCTTTGAAAGGCTGTATGCTGAATCACCCGGTATGCCAATCATAGTGCTCACGAGCCTTGAAGACGATGAGCTCGGCATTATAACTGTTCAAAAAGGGGCGCAGGACTACCTGAGCAAGGGCAAGGTAGATGGAAACCTGCTTGCCTGCTCAATCCAATATGCCCTTGAGCGAAAGCGCTCAGAGGAAGCGCTAAAGCAGTCGCGCGAGCAGTTGCGCAATCTTTCTGCGCACCTTCAGACTGTAAGGGAAGAAGAAAGGGCGAATATAGCACGGGAGATTCATGATGAACTTGGACAGATATTAACTGCCCTGAAAATGGACTTGTCATGGATATTAAAAAAATACAGTGACCATAAATCAATATTTGAGAAGACAGAATCCATGTCAGGAATTGTTGATGCGACCATCAAATCGGTTAAGCGGATATGCACAGAATTGAGACCGCAGGTATTGGACGACCTCGGCCTTGCTGCTGCAATTGAATGGCATGCAGAAGAATTCAAAAAGCGTTCGGGAATTGCCTGCGCGGTAACTTTTAATCCTGAAGAAATTGTTCTTGATAAAGAGCGCTCCATTGCAATCTTCCGCATCTTTCAGGAGACATTGACAAATATTGCCCGGCACGCAAACGCAACAACAGTCAATGTAAGAATGGAAAAGACGGACGGACGATTATTATTAGTAGTAAGTGACAATGGCAAAGGGATTACAGAAAAACAGAATTCTGATCCTAATTCTTTAGGCTTGATAGGGATGCGGGAGCGCGTCATTTTTCTTGGAGGCGATTTTCAAATCAGCGGCAGCCCAAATAACGGGACAACAGTTACAGTAAATATTCCATTGATAGAGAAGGCAAATGATTAAAATACTCATAGCAGATGACCATGCTATTGTGCGTAAAGGGCTTAAACAGATACTCGCTGACGCCCCTGATATCGCCTCAATAGATGAAGCAGGCAGCGGTCAGGCGGCGCTCAGGAAGGTGCGGGAAAATAACTATAATGTGGTTTTGTTAGATATTTCCATGCCTGGCATGAGCGGGGTAGATGTCTTAAAGCAGTTAAAAACTGAAAGGCCAAAACTCCCTGTTCTTATATTGACCATGCATCCAGAGGAGCAATATGCAGTGAGGATTTTAAAGGCAGGCGCATCAGGATATCTGACAAAAGAAAGCGCGCCTGACGAATTAATATCTGCAATACAAAAGGTATCGCAAGGCGGAAAGTATATCAGCCCCTCCCTTGCAGAAAAACTGGCTTGTGATTTAGACAGCGCCGTTATGCAGCCTCTTCATGAAAGACTCTCTGACAGGGAGTATCAGATAATGACCATGCTCGCCTCTGGAAAGTCAACAAAGGAGATTGCTCATGAATTATCCTTGGGTATGCCTACTGTAAGCACCTACCGCTTTCGCATCCTCCTTAAGATGAAATTGAAAAACAATGCAGAATTGATTAGTTACGCAATAAAGAATAATCTTCTGTAGAATAAATTCTACATCCCAATCAATAAAATTCTACAAAAAAATCATAATTTCAATGATTGTTTTATTCGGCCTGATGCTGTATATTTTTTAAAAATAAGAGGCTTCCAGCGATGTTAGCACAGCAATAGAAAATAGAAAGGAGACTGTCGTTATGAAAACTTCTAATTTAAATTTTCAGGAAATGGGAAAAAAAGAGAGTAAGAAGCCAGTCTTTAAAAGGTGGTCAAACATAGGCAGCAACGGCGATAACAATGACAGCGATAATGCGCATTATTTCTCTGTTATTAAGTTCCCTCATATTGGGAAAGGGGCCTCTTTTTCAGTTGGCGATTGCTGGCCAATAAATATTGATGGGGAGGCATCCTTCTACAAGGTGATTTCAGTTGAGGATATTATAATCCCTGCCGGGAGATACAGGTGCTATAAGGTAAGCGAGGAGATGAAAGGCAGGGGGATAAACTATTACTGGTTTGCCCCTGATGTTGGCCTTGTTAAGTTTGATATAGCCGGTATAAAGGGGGCGCTTCAAAGCTTTTCCTATGAAAAAGCGCTATAAACTGTGTTATTTGAAACCGCATTGATATCAAAAGGAGGTTTAGCATGGAAATAAGCGCCATGAGAGGGAATTTTATAGAACCTGCTTTGAAAACTGGGAGGGTTTCTGAAAGAATCGAGGCTGCTCTTGAGGCGCCGATTTCCCTGTATGAATCAATAACAAGGGACATTAAAAAAAGGGTTTTTACAGAGTTAATCTACATGGCATATGAAATTCAGGAGTTTATAAACGCTAATCCTTTTTTTGAAATATATAACCTTACAAGGAGATATTTAAACATAATAGGCAATTTGATACAGGAGAAAAAAATAGAACCAAGCGTCAATATTCGTGTTTCAGACAGTGACACTGAAAAGCCTGTTATTGCAAGACCCATTCGTATAGGATTTTACCCTGTTGCAGCTAACCCATTTCACTGGGCACACCTGATCTGTGGATTATCAGCCATTGCCATGTTTAAGCTTGACAAGGTTATTTATGTGATAGCAGGAGATGACCCGCGAAAGCCAGGGATTATTTCGGCAGAAATGCGTCACAGGATAGGAGAGGAAACATTAAAGGCATTTTCACCGTTATTTGAATACTCGCCTATTTCCTTAGGGACATCTCTGGATGGAGAGACCTCCCTCTTTAAAACTCTCCACCTCAATCCCCATCAAAGGATTGACGCCTTTTATATTGTTGGAACCGACCACTACCACCGCATCAATCCTCTGACAAAAACAATTGACACCATTCAGAAGCTTGAGGACAACATCCTCAATAAGGTTTGGGATTTTAATAAAGAGATGCATAGCGTATCTGCTATTTTTGTTGAACGCGGCGCAAGAGATCATACAATAGAAACATTTCTCAATGTTGAATTTATTCCTTCAGTACCATTTGGAGCATCTTCAACAATGATACGGGAGACGATTAAATACAATAGCAATGGTAAATCCCTTGCAATCATGCCATATACAGTATACAGGAATATAAATAAATTAAACCTGTACCGCTAAAAAAAATCTATGGGATCTACC
>Ga0209824_10000518_pt1 | contig 23945 bp, 18 predicted proteins | sample VDWuncwatermetaG_FD_184124 | JGI IMG/M metagenome (GOLD analysis project Ga0209824, IMG submission 184124) | Wastewater microbial communities from Netherlands to study Microbial Dark Matter (Phase II) - VDW unchlorinated drinking water (SPAdes)... ...
CCCATTGAATGCAGGTTGGGTGTTTAGCTCTACTACAGCGACGGCTGCCGCACCGAGCGGTTGGGGTTATGACTTAGTAAATCCTAATGTGATGGGTGATGCGCTCACACCAACAGGATCGCAATGGTGACGATAAATAGGGTCAGACTCGATTTAATATTAGCCCGCTTTTGCTGCTGCTGTTTTGGTTTTGCTGGCTGGTTTTTTCACGGCAACCTTTTTCACCGCGACCTTCGCCTTCACTACTTTTTCCACCGCGACCTTAGGCTTTGCCACGGTTTTTGCTTTTGGCGCAGCTTTGGTTTTAGCCACAGCCTTCGGCTTTGCGGCTGCTTTAGTTTTCGTTGCCGCTTTGGGTTTCGCCGCCGCTTTCCGCGTTGGTTTTTTGCCTGTATCACCCTTGGCGGCTTTGGCGGCGATAAGTTCTAGGGCTTCTGCCAAGGTGATGTCGTCGGGTGAAATGTCCTTTGGCAAGGTCGCGTTGATTTTGCCGTGGCGGGCGTATGGGCCGTAGCGACCGCTGCAAATTTCTACGCTGGCTTGGTCATCGGGATGGTCGCCTAATGTTCGCAGTACGGTGTTGTTGTCGCGGGCTTGGGCGAGTAGTTCGCTGGCACGAGTTAAGTCCACCTCAAAAATGTTGTCGGTGCGCGGGATGGATTTGAATTTGCCATCGTGACCGATATAGGGGCCAAATCGACCGATATTGACGATGACTTTTTTGCCTGTTTCAGCGTGTAAACCGAGGTCGCGTGGCAAGGATAATAATTTCAGCGCGTTGGCTAAATCGGCTTGCTCGATCGGCATATCTTTAGGCCAAGACACCCGTTTTGGTTTGATTTTTTCGCCTTCAACCACTTCGCCCAGCTGCACATAATGACCGTACGGGCCGCGCAATAACAGCACGGCTTGTTTGGTGTCGGGATATTCACCTAGCTCCACACGCGCACTGGCATCGTCGGCGGCATCATTGCTCAAGCTGCGTTTATATTTGCATTCTGGATAGTTGGTGCAGCTAATAAAACTGCCGTAGCGACTGAGCTTTTTCGCCAAAGGTTTGCCGCATTCAGGACAGGCCTCATCGAGCAATTCGACGGGACGCTCGATGTTAGTTTTTTCTTTAATGAGTCCTGAAAAACCTTGCCAAAATGCATCCAAAACTGGTATCCAGTCGCGTTTGCCTTCGGATACTTCATCCAGCTCATTTTCCAAATTCGCGGTGAAGTCGAAATCGACATAACGGGTGAAATGCTCAGTTAAAAACTTGGTCACCACGCGACCCACGTCGGTGGGCATAAAGCGTTTTTTGTCGAGGATGGCGTATTCGCGCGCTTGCAGCGTGGAGATAATCGTGGCGTAAGTGGACGGGCGACCAATGCCATATTCTTCCAGTGATTTGACCAAGCTCGCTTCCGAAAAACGCGGCGGTGGTTGGGTGAAATGTTGTTCGCCGTAGAGTTTGTTAATCGGCAACACATCGCCTTCCACCAAAGGCGGTAACTTTGCCGCGTCTTCTTCTTCGGCATCGTCCACGTCCTCCATGTACACGCCGATAAAGCCCGGAAATACCAGCGTTTGTCCCGATGCACGGAATAAGGTGTCATCTCCGCCCAGGCGAATATCAGTGCTCACTGTGTCATAACGTGCGGCGGTCATTTGACTGGCTAAGGTGCGTTTCCAAATCATTTCGTAGAGGCGAAATTGATCAACGCTCAAGGAGCTGCGCACGCTTTCAGGCGTGCGCAAAATTGAGGTTGGGCGTATCGCTTCATGCGATTCTTGAGCATTTTTAGTTTTGCTTTTGAATACCGGCTGTGTGCTGGGCAAATACTCGGAGGAATAATTGTCGCTGATGTAGCCGCGAATTTCCGCCACGGCTTCTTTCGCCAACGACACCGAATCGGTACGCATATAGGAAATCAGACCAATGGTTTGCCCACCGATTTCCGCGCCTTCATAGAGATTCTGCGCGGTACGCATGGTGCGATCCGAAGTCATACCGAGTTTACGCACTGCTTCCTGCTGCAACGTCGAGGTGGTAAACGGCGCGGCGGCGTGACGTTGTTTGGCGCGCTTTTCGATGCGCACCACTTTGGGTGGCAACTTCGCGTCGTTTAGTTTGGCGTGTATCGCGTCGTATTCGGCTTGGCTGCTAATGGTCAGTTGTTCGAGCTTTTTGCCTTGATATTGGAATAGTTTTGCCGAGAACTCGATGCCTAACTTTTGGCTGTCGAGATGCACCGACCAGTATTCTTGCGATTTGAACGCTTCGATTTCGAGTTCGCGCTCAACAATCATGCGTAACGCTGGACTTTGCACGCGTCCAGCGGATAAGCCAGGGCGAATTTTGCGCCACAACAACGGTGACAAATTAAAGCCGACTAAATAGTCAAGGGCGCGCCGCGCTTGCTGCGCGTTGACCAGCGGCATGGCGATTTCGCGTGGGTTCGCGACCGCTTCTTTAACAGCGGATTCGGTGATTTCATAAAACACCACGCGCTGCATTTTTTTGCCTTTAAGCGCGCGCTTGGTTTTGAGCAATTCCGAAATATGCCAAGCAATCGCCTCTCCTTCGCGGTCGGGATCGGGTGCCAGATAGATGGTGTCGGCTTCGGCGGCGGCTTTGGCGATGGCATCAACATGCTTGGAATTGCGCGCGATGATTTCGTAATTCATGGTGTAGCCATTTTCGGTATCCACCGCGCCATTTTTGGGCACGAGGTCGCGAACGTGACCATATGAAGCGAGTACTTCAAAATCTTTGCCCAAATACTTTTTCAGCGTTTTGGCTTTGGCGGGAGATTCGACGATCAGGAGATTAGAGGCCATTAGTGTATTGGTGCGGTAACAAGCGGGGTTAAAAGTTCTTCGATGAGCAGCGGATCAAGCTCGCGTTGGCGATTCCACAGCACCATTAAAGTGACCAGTTTGAGTTTATCAACGCTAAGTTGACGTTGTTGTAAGGCGACGGCGCGGTCGATGATCATTTCCAGTTCGACTTTGGAAATTAAACCGTGTTGATGCGTGCTGATTAAAAATTGCCGCGCTTCGGCGGAAATGGCGTGCAATTCGGGCGCGCCAAAATGACGTAGCCCAGCATAACTAAATTCGCTGGCGTAGGTGGCCGCATTGCCGTCTTGCATGGCCGCAATCCACGTCATTGCTTCAGAAATTTCATCATCTTCAAAGCCCGCAGCGGCGAGTTTGCGCGACAGTTTATCGACCGCAGGATAAGCCCCTGCGTCGAAGTAACTTTCAAATAAATACATCAGGATTTCAAACATGTAAACGGCGTTAATTATTGAATACGTTGGAAAAGACCGCCAGGCAGCGTACAGATAATGCCATCTAGCTCTAGCGTCAATAGCATGGCGGATAGCTCTGCCACCGTCAAGCCGCTACGCTGACTCAAGGTTTCAATGTCCACTGCGTCGTAGCCTAAATGTGCTAACAGTGACGAGTCGGTACTGGCGTTTTCAATCATGCTGGGCGCGGCACTGGGCATCCGCCCCGATAACTCTTCCAGCACGTCTTGCGCGGATTCGACTAACTTTGCGCCTTGCTTAATCAGCGCGTGGCAGCCTTTGCTTTGCGGCGAATGAATCGAGCCAGGAATTGCGAACACGTCCCTGCCCTGCTCCGTCGCTAAACGCGCGGTAATCAGCGAGCCGCTTTGCAGCGAGGCTTCAACCACTAAGCAGCCCAAACTCATGCCGCTGATAATGCGATTGCGACGCGGAAAATTGCTCGCCAGCGGCGGCGTGGCTAAGGCAAACTCCGAAATCAGCAAACCGTGTTGCGCCAACTCGTGCGCCAAGCCGCGATTCGCAGCGGGATAAACTTTATCTAAACCTGTGCCCACCACGGCGATGCTGCTGCCCCGTTCCGCCAAGCCACCTTGATGCGCCGCTGCGTCGATGCCGTGTGCCAGTCCGCTAATCACACATAAGCCCGCCGCGCTAAGTGATTTGGCAAACGCTTGGGCATTGTTTGCGCCCTGCGGCGTGGCATAGCGGCTACCGACTACCGCAATGGCAGCTTGATTCAGCAACGCCAAATTGCCCTTGGCATACAACAAAAACGGTGGGTCGCTGATGTTCAACAAGGCTTGCGGATAATCGCCGTCCGCCAAGGTAACAATATGATTGTTGCTATCGGCGAGCCAAGCTAAGGTGGGTGTAAATAATTCGTCGGCTACGCCTGCCACAATTTGCTGCGCAACCTCAGGCTTAACAATTGCCTTTAGGGAATGAGAAGAGGCGGTAAAAACCGCCTCTGCTGAGCCAAACTCTGTGAGTAAACGGCGTACACCTTCACCGCCTAAGCCCCGAATCAAGCCTAGTCCGAGCCAAGCCTTGAGTGAGGCATCATCCGACATGGGTTAAGGAGTTTGTGCGCGATCTAGTACTTGCACAGGCACTTTGGTTTCCATAATCAGCGCGTATGACACTTTGTCGAATACGCGGAACACAAATGCCATACCTGTTGCTTCATCTGGCAAAGTATAACTTTCACCATCATGCTTTACTTCTTTGCCCTTGGTAAGCAGTGATAAAACGTGGCCTTTTTCGATGCCGTCACGCGCACCCTTATTCAAGGTGATGATGGCGTTTTGCCCTGCTAACGTTACGCCGCTGTAAATCGAAATCACGGTTGCCTTGATGTCGGTGCTAGGCGCGCGTGGCACATAGTTCATCGGTTCTTTCGCTTCAAGCACGTACAAACGATCGCCTTTGTTAATCTCTTGCTTAACTTTGCGCGCCATCAAGGTGCTGACCTCGTCAAAACGAATCGCATCGGCTAGCCCTAAATAAATGGCTTCGCGTCCTAGTTCCTCGCCCGTTTCTGGATCTTTGAACATTTTACCAGGGCGCACTACCTGCCATTTTTCACCTTGTGCTTCAGTCATGCCGGCGGCATAGGCCTTTTCATCACGTCCTAAAATCACACGGCCTTCTTGTAGTGCGATAATTTTTGGGGTGTTTTCCCATGAGTCATCATTTAACACCAAAGGTTGCGATAAAAATGGGTCGATGTCTTTGAAAGAAATGCTGGTAATTGCCTCATGCTGCGAAGCACTTGCGCGCGCACGCGGCGAGTATTTGTTAGAGCCAGTATCGCCAGCGTTAGCATCGCCTGCGATGGTCAGCGTGCCCGATGATTTGTCCAGCATGACTACGTCGCCAGGGTAAATCCAATGCGGATCTTTGATGCTGACCTTGTTGATATTCCAGATGTTCGGCCACTTCAATGGGTCTTTATAAAACAGACCAGAAATGCCCCACAAAGTATCGCCTTTTACGACGATGTGGCGATCGGGTGCATCAGAACGAATTTGCACTTCATCAGCGTGAGCCAAGATAGGCAAAACTAAACAAATCAGCGATATAATCTTACGCATAAGACACCCCAGCAGAAATCAAAAAGAAATAACACAGCTCGTGTGTTGCATTAAATTCTGCATGTAGTTATCTAAATTAGCAAGCAATTCTGGAATTTGTATGGCCTTATTAAAAATTTTGCAGTACCCCGATGCGCGCTTACACAAAGTAGCTAAACCTGTTGCGCAAGTGACTGATGTGACGCGCACTTTGATAAAGAATATGGCGGAAACCATGTATGCCGCGCCAGGTGTGGGCTTGGCGGCAACTCAAGTGGATGTACACGAGCAATTATTTATTGCCGATATTTCCGAATTACATGACGAGTTGCGCGTGTTCATTAACCCGAAAATTATCGCCAGTAGTGGTGAGGAGCAATGCGAAGAAGGCTGTTTGTCGGTGCCAGGCATTTACGAAACCGTGACGCGCTTTGAAAAAGTGACCGTGCAAGCCTTAAATGAGCGCGGTGAGAGTTTTACCCTTACGGCAGATGGATTTTTAGCCGTATGCCTACAGCACGAGATGGATCATTTACAAGGTCGAGTGTTTGTTGAGCATTTGTCGCAACTCAAGCAAACACGCATTCGCGCCAAATTAAAAAAGCAACAACGCGAAACGTTATGAGTGTCCCTCCCTCCCTAATTTAGAAAGCCCGCGTGAAAATAATTTTTGCAGGAACACCACAATTCGCCGCCGATGCTTTGGCGGCGATTTTGTCTGAACATCAAGTCGTTGCTGTGTTGACGCAGCCTGACCGCCCTGCTGGACGTGGGATGCAGTTAACCGCTAGCCCCGTTAAGCAATTAGCCATGCAACATGGCATCCAAGTGTTGCAGCCAATTTCGTTAAAAAATGCTGAAATTCAAGATGAATTAGTGCGTTTTAACGCTGATGTGATGGTGGTTGCCGCGTATGGACTGATTTTGCCCAAAGCGGTGTTGGACATGCCGCGTTACGGTTGTTTGAACATCCACGCCTCGCTGTTGCCGCGCTGGCGCGGTGCTGCACCGATACAGCGCGCGATTCAGGCGGGTGATGCGGCAACGGGCATCACAATTATGCAAATGGATGTGGGGCTGGACACGGGGGCGATGCTGACCCGCCATGTTTGTGCGATTAGCGATACCGATACCGCGAGCAGCTTGCACGATAAGCTCGCCGCGCTTGGTGCAACCAGCATCATTACAGCGTTGCGCGATTTAGCCAATCTAACGTCCGTTGCGCAAAACGATGCCGATGCCACCTACGCGGCGAAGTTGCTCAAAAGCGAAGCCGCGCTAGATTGGTCGCAAGATGCGCAAGTTTTGGCGCGCACCGTGCGTGCGTTTAATCCCTTCCCCTTGTGTAATTTTAGTTTTAACCAAGCCGTGATTAAAGTTTGGCAAGCCAGCGCGCAACACGGCGCAGGCGTGGCAGGGACAGTTTTGTCGGTCGATAAAATCGGCATCGTCGTGGCGTGCGGTACAGGCGCACTGTGCCTAGAAGTGCTGCAACGTCCCGGCGGCAAAGCTCAGCCCGCCGCACAATTTCTGCAAGCTGTTCACATCAAAGTCGGCGATATGCTGACGGTAAAATAATTATGCAAAATGTCCAACTCGCCGCCGCACAAATCATCAAACAAGTGATGGTCAATGGGCGCAATTTGAATCAAGTGTTGGAAAAAGAAATCAATGGCAAGACCGATTGGTCAGCTTCGCAGCGCGGTGCGATTCAAGATTTAAGTTATGGCACGCTGCGTTTTTATGGTCAGCTCAAAGAGGTGCTGGAGCTGTTGTTGCATAACCCTTTGACCGACGAACGGGTCGGTTATTTGTTGTTGGTGACGCTGTATCAGTTGCAATACAGCAAGGCGCAGCAGCATGTGGTGGTTGATCAGGCGGTGCGTGCGGCGCAGACCATACAGCCGCATGTCGGCGGTCTGGTGAATGCGATTTTGCGTAATTTTTTACGTCAGCAAGCCGACTTATTAAAACAAGCTGAGCTCTCGGCTGAGGCGAAATTTAATCATCCTGCTTGGTGGGTTAAAGAATTGCAAAACCAATACGGCGCGGCGAGCGAGGCAATTTTGCAGGCGGGCAACACCCATCCACCGATGACTTTGCGCGTCAATTTGAGTAAAACCAGCATGGCGAAATATCACGCGCTACTCGCTGATCAAGGTATCGCAGCGGAGCAAATTGGTGCCGCCGCCTTACATTTGGCGCAGCCCGTGAACGTGGACAAAGTGCCTGAGTTTTTTGCGGGCTTGGTGTCGGTGCAAGACGCGGGCGCGCAACATGCCGCGCCCCTGCTCGATGTGAAATTCGGGATGCGCGTGTTGGACGCGTGTGCCGCGCCGGGTGGCAAAACCGCGCATATTCTAGAAACCGCCGAGGTGCGTTTAGTTGCGGTAGATAAAGACGGCAAACGCTTGCAGCGCGTGGTGGAAAACTTACAACGTTTAGAGCTGAATGCACGCCTGTTAGAAGGCGACGCGGCGCAGCCCGCTGACTGGTGGGACGGGCAATTATTCGACCGCATTTTGGCGGATGTGCCGTGTTCTGGCTCAGGTGTGGTGCGTCGCCACCCCGACATTAAATGGCTGCGCCGCCGTGAAGATTTAGCAGGCTTTGCCGCGCAACAACTGGCGATTTTGCAAGCCTTGTGGCCAACCCTGAAAGTAGGTGGGCGTTTGTTGTACGCGACCTGCTCAGTATTTAAGCAAGAGAATGAAGAGGTCATCGCGAAGTTTTTGGCGTCCACGCCAGGGGTGCAACGCGTCGCGGTGAAGTTGCCTGAAGGCTCAACGGGACAGCTCGTGCCGAATGCCCAACATGATGGCTTTTTCTATGCGCTATTACACAAAGCTGCATAAGTTTTTGTTTGCCCTGCTGGGCGCGTTGATGCTGTGTGTCAGCAGCGCGTACGCGGATGGTATTAACGTCAACAACACCGAAATTCGGTTGAATGACGGGGCGTATCAACTGCGCGCTAACTTCGTCATCAATCTCAATTTTGCGGTGCAACAAGCCTTGTCGCATGGCGTGAACATTTATTTTGTCAGCGAATTTAGTGTGACGCGCACGCGTTGGTATTGGCTGGATGCCGAAGTCGCGCACAGTGCGCAAACCAGTAAACTTTATTACAACGTGTTGACGCGTCAATATCGTATTTCGCGCGGTGCATTGTTTCAAAGTTTTGCCAGCTTAGACGACGCGCTGGCGGCGTTGCAGCGACAAACCGCTAGTCCGATTGCCCCTGAAGTATTGGCTAAACGCGGCAGCTATGTGGCGAGTGCGCGACTGCGTTTGGACATCGAGCAACTGCCGAAATTGTTGCAGGTGAATGCGTTGACGGGCAAAGACTGGGATTTGGATTCGGGTAAATATCGTTGGCTGTTAAGCCCCTCCGATATAAGTCCGGCCGAGGCGGAATGATGAAATACGTTATTTTATTGAGTATTATTTTCGGTAGTAGCTTGCTGTATTTGTTATCGAGCAGCAGTGCCAATACGCATATTTTCTCATCAAATTACTACACCTTGCTGGTGCTGACTGGCTCGCTGGCACTGGCGTTGACGGGCTTGGTCGGCTACCAGTTTTGGCGGCTGCGCAGCAAAATTAAACGGCAGGTGTTTGGCGCACGCTTGAGTTTGCGCTTGACCTTATTTTTCATTGGGATTGGCGTGTTGCCCGGTATTTTGGTATACGCGGTGTCGGTGGATTTTTTAGGTAAAAGTATTGAATCTTGGTTTGACGTGCGCGTCGAAAAAGCCTTGGAGGGCGGCTTAAATTTAGGTAAATCCAGCTTGGATAACAGCCTCAAAGTGCTGAGTAAAAAGACTCGCTTTATTGCTTTGTTAATAGCCGAAAAGTCACCAGAAAGTTTCGCGAATGATTTGCAGCATTTGCTTGTGGAAGGCGAGTATCAGCAAGCGACGCTGTTCAATAGTCACGGGCGCGTGTTAGCTTCGGCGAATAAGGATAAAACACAGGCTGCGATTGCCTTAGATGCAGCTACGCTAGAAGAGGTGTTGAGCAAGGGCGAGGCCGCGAGCATTGAAAGCGGTGCGCAACTTAGCTTGCGCGCAGAGGCGTTGGTGCGCCCCAGTGCCTCACCAGATGCGCGTTACATTTTGCAATTTACTCAGGCGGTCGCGCCGCAAATTCAAGCCGACGCTGAAACCGTACAGGCGGTTTATGCCGATTATCAAGCCTTGGTGCTGTCGCGCGTGGGCTTGAAACGTTTGTATGTCATCACGCTGACGTTGTCGCTATTAGTGGTGTTGCTCACGGCGGTATCGGCGGCATTTTTTATTAGCGAAAAAATTGGTGCGTCACTAGAGTCTTTGGCGGCGGGGACGCGCGCAGTGGCGCAGGGTGACTTTACCGGACAATATCCAGTGCGCAGCGGCGACGAGTTGGGCGCGTTGACGGGACTGTTTAATCAGATGACGCGGCAATTGCTAGATGCTAAAAATGCCAGCGAAGCGCAACAGCATCAAGTTGCCAATACCAAAGGCTATTTGGAAAGCGTGTTGACACATTTGTCGTCAGGCGTAATCGGTTTGGATGAGTCATTTCAGGTGCGCTCGGCGAACACCAGCGCGGCACAAATTTTGGGTATTCCGCTGTTTGATATGCAGCAACTTTCGTTGCCAGCGTTGGCTGAAAAATACAGCTTACTTAATTCGTTTTGCCAGACCATACGAAATTCTTTTGGCAGCAGCAGTGGTTTGGAATGGCAGCATCAACTGGAGCGGCTGAGCAAGCAAGGCAATCAGATTTTATTGATGCGTGGCACGCAATTGCCCAAGGCGAGCGGCGGTGGTTATGTGGTGGTGTTTGATGACATTAGTCATTTGCTGCAAGCCGAGCGGCAAGCCGCGTGGGGCGAGGTGGCGCGGCGCTTGGCGCATGAAATTAAAAATCCGCTCACGCCGATTCAGCTTTTTGCTGAACGCTTGCAATACAAGCTCGCGCCGAGTTTAACTGGCGCAGATGCCGCCTTGTTGCAGCGCGCCACGCAAACCATCGTTGGGCAAGTCGCTGCAATGAAAAATATGGTGAGTGATTTTGCCAACTACGCGCGCGGTCCTGCGCTGAAATTAGTGCCGCTGAATTTGCATCAGTTGATTAAAGAGGCGGCGAGTTTGTATGAAGTGCATGGGCAAGACGTGCATCTGCACTTAAACGCTAAGCATAAATGGGTAAATGGCGATGAGACGCGCTTGCGCCAAGTGCTACACAATTTACTGAAAAATGCCCAAGATGCTTTGCAGGATACGACGTTGCCGTTTATCACGCTGAGTACTGAATCGCACGCAGGAGAGCTTATTTTGCAAGTAACAGATAACGGCTTGGGTTTTGCGCCGCAAGTCTTGGCGCGCGCGTTTGAGCCGTATATGACCACCAAAAGCAAAGGCACAGGGCTAGGCTTGGCGATTGTGAGAAAAATTGTAGAAGAGCATGGCGGGCATATCAGCTTAAAAAATGAGCAAGGTGGTGGCGCGTGTGTCACGCTCAGCTTGCCTTGTATGACGGAGGCGTAATGGCACAGAAACAGGTTCTAGTGGTTGATGATGAAGTAGGCATACGCGAATTGTTGGCGGAGATTTTGGCAGACGAAGGCTACCAAGTACATTTGGCGGAAAACGCGCGCGAGGCGCGTGCGTATCGCAATCAGCACGAACCCGATTTGGTGTTGCTGGATATTTGGATGCCCGATACCGATGGCGTAACCTTGCTCAAAGAGTGGGCAGAGCAGGATTTGTTAACCATGCCAGTGGTAATGATGTCGGGACACGGCACGATCGAAAATGCGGTTGAAGCGACGCGTATCGGTGCGGTTGATTTTTTAGAAAAGCCGATTGGTTTGCAAAAATTATTAAACACCGTGGCACATGCAATTAGCACGGGTTTGCCGCGCATAGAACCCCTTGCCGTCGCCGCCGAACACCATTTAACTGTGGCGATTGGGGGGGCGGAACAGCACTATATTTTGCCGCTAGATTTGCCGATGCGCCAAGCGCGTGACCATTTTGATGCCATTTATTTGCAATATCATTTGCAAAAAGAAGATGAAAACATGACCCGCATCGCGGAGAAAATAGGCATAGAACGTACCCATTTGTACCGAAAATTAAAACAATTAGGCGTTAAATTAAGTAAGAAGCCGCATTCTGAGCCCAGCCAATAGCGCGTGATTTAACAATCGTTTTTTATGCAAGGTTGCCCCAGTCGTCTTGCTGCGGCATAATCCTGCGTTTGTAATCTTTATAATTAACCTGTCTCGCACGAGATGCTTTAGGAGGAACACCGTATGTCAGCAGCGCGCAATGTAACCCCACCAAAATTTAACGACATTACCGGCGCGATTCGTATGCTGGCAGTCGATGCTGTACAAAAAGCCAATTCAGGTCATCCTGGCGCGCCTATGGGCATGGCGGAAATCGCGGAGGTATTGTGGAATCGCCACATGCGCCACAATCCAACGAATCCTAAATGGGCGGATCGCGATCGCTTTGTGCAATCAAATGGTCACGGCTCAATGCTGATTTACGCGCTGCTGCATTTGACAGGTTATGACTTGCCGATGGACGAACTGAAGCGTTTCCGTCAAATGCATTCCAAAACACCAGGTCATCCTGAATACGGTTACACCGTAGGCGTGGAAACAACTACCGGTCCATTGGGTCAAGGGATTACCAATGCGGTCGGTTTTGCGATGGCAGAAAAACTGTTGGCGGCTGAATTTAACAAGCCTGGTCACGAAATTGTTAACCACAACACTTACGTGTTTATGGGCGACGGTTGCATGATGGAAGGTATTTCGCACGAAGCGTGCGCTTTGGCGGGTACGTGGGGCTTGGGCAAGCTGACAGCGTTTTGGGATGACAACCAAATCTCCATCGACGGTCACACGCCAGGCTGGTTTACCGACGATACCGCAAAGCGTTTTGAGTCTTACGGCTGGCATGTAATTGCTAATGTGCAAGGTCACGATTCTGACGCGATTGAAGCGGCAATTCAGGCAGCAAAAAAAGTAACCGATAAACCAACTTTGATTTGCTGCAAAACCATCATCGGCGCAGGTTCACCGAACAAGCAAGATAGCCACGATGTACACGGTGCAGCGTTAGGTGATGCAGAAGTTGCTGCAACACGCGCACACATCGGTTGGAACTACCCACCGTTTGAAATCCCCGCACACGTTTACAAAGCATGGGATGCCAAAGATAAAGGCGCGGCATTAGAAGCTGAATGGAATAAAAAATTCGCGGCATATAAAGCAGCCTTCCCTAAAGAAGCGGCTGAGTTTGTGCGTCGTAGCAAAGGCGATTTGCCTGCTGACTTCGCGGCACATGCAGCTAAAGTCATTGCCGATACCAACGCTAAAGGCGAAACCATCGCAACGCGTAAAGCCTCACAAAACGCGATTAACGCGCTGCAACCTGCCTTGCCAGAATTCTTGGGCGGCTCGGCTGATTTGACGGGTTCTAACTTGACTAATTGGGTAGGTGCGAAGCACGTCTCAGGTAAATCAACGGGTAATTACATTAGCTACGGTGTGCGTGAATTTGGTATGTCGCACATTATGAACGGCATGGCGTTGCACGGCGGTTTGCTGCCATTCGGCGGCACCTTCCTGATGTTCTCCGAATACGCACGCAATGCTTTGCGTATGTCGGCGTTGATGAAACAACGCGTGATTTATGTGTTCACCCATGACTCTATCGGTCTGGGCGAAGATGGCCCTACGCATCAACCGGTAGAGCAAACTGCGACGCTGCGTTACATCCCTAACATGCAAGTTTGGCGTCCTTGTGACACCGTTGAGTCGGCCGTGTCTTGGGTTGCCGCAGTAGAGCGCAACGATGGTCCGTCGAGCTTGATTTTCAGCCGTCAAAATCTGCAATTTCAAAAACGTGACGTAGCGCAAATCGCCAATATCCGTAAGGGCGGTTATGTGTTGTCAGAAGCGGCCGGCAAAGCGCAAGCCATCATTATCTCAACTGGTTCAGAAGTTGATTTAGCAATCAAAGCGCAAGTAGTTTTAGCAGCCGAAGGTATCAATGTTCGTGTTGTTTCTATGCCTTCTAGCAACGTGTTTGACAATCAAGACCAAGCCTACAAAGACAGCGTGTTGCCCAAGGGCATGAAACGTATCGCGCTTGAAGCGGGTGTGACGCACGGTTGGTACAAATACGTCGGTTTGGATGGCGCGGTGATTGGTATGGATTGCTTCGGTGAATCTGCGCCTGCGCCAGAGTTGTTCAAGCATTTCGGCTTCACTGTTGACAATGTGGTTGCAACCGTGAAAAAAGTTATCGCAGCCTAAAGCTGTGTCGCGGCGCACGACTGCTGCGCCGCCCCTCATTTATTACTTAAACTTAGGAGCTTCAAAAATGGCAAAGATTCGCGTAGGTATTAACGGCTTCGGTCGTATCGGTCGTATGGTTTTTCGTGCTGCAACCAAGGATTTTCCAGAAATCGAAGTCGTGGCAATTAACGATTTGTTAGAGCCTGATTACTTAGCTTACATGTTGAAATATGACTCTGTACACGGTCGTTTTAACGGCGATGTGGCAGTCAGTGGCAGCAACTTGGTGGTGAACGGCAAGAGCATCCGCCTGACCGCTGAACGCGATCCAGCCAATTTGAAATGGAATGAAGCAGGCGTGGACATCGTGATCGAATGTACTGGCTTCTTCTTGACTAAAGAAACTTGCCAAGCGCACATCAACGCTGGTGCTAAGAAAGTGGTTCAATCAGCACCTTGCAAAGACGACACAGCGATGTTCGTTTACGGCGTGAACCACGACACTTACAAAGGCGAAAACATCGTTTCCGCTGCGTCTTGCACCACCAACGCTTTGGCACCCGTTGCTAAAGTATTGAATGACACCTTCGGTATCAAGCGCGGCCTGATGACGACAGTGCATGCTGCAACTGCGACACAAAAAACCGTTGACGGTCCTTCCAACAAAGATTGGCGCGGTGGTCGCGGTATCTTGGAAAACATCATTCCTTCTTCAACTGGCGCAGCTAAAGCGGTTGGCGTGGTCATCCCGTCTTTGAACAAGAAGCTGACAGGCATGGCGTTCCGCGTGCCAACTTCAGATGTTTCTGTGGTTGACTTGACTTGCGAGCTGGAAAAACCTGCCAAGTACGAAGAAATCGTTGCGGCAATGAAGGCGGCTTCGGAAAACGGCCCATTGAAAGGCGTGTTGGGTTTCACCAATGAGAAAGTGGTTTCGACTGATTTCCGTGGTCAAACCACACCGTCAGTATTTGATGCCGAAGCGGGTATCGCATTGGATTCTACTTTCGTTAAAGTTGTGGCTTGGTACGACAACGAATACGGTTACACCTGTAACTTGATGCGTTTGGTTCGCCATATTGCTTAAAGGCTGAAAGTGGGAAGTGGAACGACAGGTCGGTGGGACAAACCCGCTACCCCGCTGTTCCGACTTCCCACTTACGATTTTCCACTGACCAAATAATTAGGGAGTAAAAAATGGCTGTAATTAAGATGACTGATTTGGATCTCAAGGGCAAACGCGTCCTGATTCGTTCAGATTTGAATGTGCCGGTTAAAGACGGCAAAGTAACTTCGGATGCGCGGATTACTGCCTCCATGGCGACCATTAACGCAGCAGTTAAAGCGGGCGCAAAAGTGATGGTGACATCGCATTTGGGTCGTCCCGAAGAAGGCGTTTATTCAGAAGAAAACTCACTCAAACCCGTTGCGCATGTTGTCGCAGACAAGTTGGGCAAACCCGTACGTTTAGTTAAAGACTGGACGAATGGCGGCTTTTCAGTGGCAGATGGCGAAGTGGTGTTGTTGGAAAACTGCCGCTTCAACGTGGGCGAAAAGAAAAGCACCGACGAGTTGGCAAAAAAATACGCGGCATTGTGCGATGTGTTCGTTATGGACGCGTTCGGTACGGCGCATCGCGCTGAGGCTTCAACCCACGGCGTGGCAAAGTTTGCACCTGTGGCGGCGGCTGGCGTGTTGTTAGTGGAAGAACTCGATGCGCTGACCAAAGCGTTGTTGAGCCCTGCCCGTCCGATGGTGGCGATTGTCGGTGGTTCTAAAGTGTCAACAAAATTGACTGTGTTGGAATCATTGTCAGAAAAATGCGAACAATTAGTGGTCGGCGGCGGAATTGCCAATACCTTTTTGAAAGCGACGAATCATCCAGTCGGTAAGTCTTTGTGTGAGAACGATCTCGTGCCAACAGCACAAGCGTTGATTGCCAAAATGTCGGCACGCGGTGCGATGATTCCGATTGCAACGGATGTAGTGGTTGGCACAGCCGCCCCATTCTTGCCAGGCAATGAAAACACACCTGCGATTTTGAAAGATGCCAAGGATGTGGCTGACGACGAAATGATTTTCGACATTGGCCCTAAATCTGCACAAGAAATCGCGGACATCATTATGAAGGCGGGTACGGTGGTATGGAATGGCCCTGTCGGTGTGTTTGAATACGACCAATTTGGCGAAGGTACGAAAACCATTGCGATGGCGATTGCCAACACTAAAGCGTTTACTTTAGCGGGCGGCGGCGACACCATTGCAGCAATTCAAAAGTACGACATCTACGATAAAGTTTCTTACATCTCCACCGCTGGCGGCGCATTCTTGGAATTTTTAGAAGGCAAAACTTTGCCTGCGGTAGAAATTCTTGAACAACGTGCCAATCAATAATTAGAAAGACTCACATGCTGCGTAGAACCAAAATAGTCGCAACCCTAGGCCCTGCTTCAAGCAGCCAAGCGGTGTTAGAAAACATGATTCGTGCGGGTGTCGATTTAGTCCGCATGAACTTCTCACATGGCTCGGCGGCAGACCACATGAAGCGTGCTGATACCGTGCGTGCAGCGGCGAAAGCCGTCGGTCGTACCGTCGGTATTTTGGCGGATTTGCAAGGGCCAAAAATTCGCGTACGCAAATTTGAAAATGACAAAATCATCTTGAATAAAGGCGATTCATTCATTCTCGATGCGTCTATGGACGGCTTGGGCAATCAACAACGCGTCGGTCTGGATTACAAAGAGTTGCCGAACGACGTAGAAGTCGGCACGGTGTTGTTGCTGAATGACGGCATGTTGGAGTTTCACGTCACAGGCGTTAAAGGCACAGAAGTTCATGTTGTGGTGGTGCGCGGTGGCGTGTTGTCCAACAACAAGGGGATCAATCGTCAAGGCGGCGGCTTAACTGCGCCAGCTTTGACTGACAAAGATAAAGAAGACATCAAAACAGCGGCATTGATTCATGCGGACTATTTGGCGGTGTCTTTCCCACGCACGGGCGACGACATGCGCATGGCGCGTCAGTTGATGGAAGCTGCGGGCGGCAAGAGTTTGTTGATGGCGAAAATCGAACGCGCCGAAGCGATTCCTGTGTTGGGCGATATTATTGATGCTTCCGATGCCATTATGGTGGCGCGTGGCGATTTGTCGGTTGAAGTGGGCGATGCGGCTGTGCCAGGTTTGCAAAAGAAGATGATCAAAATGGCGCGCGCTAAAAACCGTTTGGTGATTACCGCAACGCAAATGATGGAGTCGATGATTACCAATCCTATCCCGACTCGTGCCGAAGTTTCTGATGTGGCGAACGCTGTGTTAGATGGTACCGACGCAGTGATGTTGTCGGCTGAAACTGCGGTCGGTGATTATCCGATTGAGACGATTGAGGCAATGGCGCGGATTTGTTTGAGTGCTGAAAAAGAACTCGAAACGCACGCGCATGTTATGAAGTTGATACCAGAAAAATTCACTCGTGTGGATCAATCTATTGCCATGTCAGCGTTATATGCGGCAACACATTTGAAGGTGAAAGCCATCGTGGCGGTGACACAATCAGGTTCGACCGCGTTGTGGATGTCACGCACCAATGCGGGTGTGCCGATTTTTGCTATGACCCCTGCGCCAACAACCTTGAGCAAAGTGACTTTGTTCGGCGGGGTGCATCCGATTGCGTTTGCCATTTCGTCTAAAGACCACTCGCAAACCTTGCGCGATGCCGAAGACGAATTAGTGCGCTTGCAGTTGATTAAGGATGGCGATTTAGTCGTGATGACAATTGGTGAAGCAGTCGGTCAAACTGGTCATACCAACACCATGAAAATCGTTAAAGTTGGCGATTATCGTAAATAATTTTTGTATCAATCCCGTAGCAATACTTTTAATTTTTAGGAGAAGAAAATGGCTTTAGTATCTTTGCGTCAACTGCTCGATCACGCAGCAGAAAATAGCTACGGCTTGCCAGCGTTCAACGTGAACAATCTGGAACAAGTTAAAGCAATCATGGAAGCGGCTGACAAAACCAACAGCCCTGTCATCATGCAAGGTTCGGCTGGTGCGCGTAAATATGCGGGCGAAGCGTTTTTGCGTCATTTGATTGAAGCGGCGGTGGAAATGTACCCTCATATTCCCGTCGTGATGCACCAAGATCACGGCGCATCGCCAGCAGTGTGTATCAACGCGATTAAATCGGGCTTCTCTAGCGTGATGATGGACGGCTCATTAAAAGAAGATGCAAAAACACCTTCTTCATTTGAATACAACGTGGACGTAACCCGTCGCGTGGTGGAAATGTCTCACGCTGTAGGCGTTTCAGTTGAAGGCGAATTGGGTTGCTTGGGTTCACTAGAATCTGGCATGGGCGAAAAAGAAGACGGTCACGGCGCAGAAGGCGTATTGAGCCACGACCAACTGTTGACCGATCCAGAAGAAGCGGCAGAATTTGTGCGTCAAACGGGTGTAGATGCCTTGGCAATTGCCATCGGTACGTCACACGGCGCGTATAAATTCACTAAACCACCTACTGGCGACACCTTGGCAATCAGCCGCATCAAAGAAATCCATGCGCGCATTCCTAACACGCATTTGGTGATGCACGGTTCATCTTCTGTGTCACAAGAATGGTTGAAAATCATCAATGAATTTGGTGGTGCAATGCCACAAACCTACGGCGTGCCAGTAGAAGAAATCGTTGAAGGCATTAAATACGGTGTGCGTAAAGTGAACATCGACACTGATTTGCGCATGGCATCAAGCGGTGCAGTGCGTCGTTACTTGGCACAAAACCCTAAAGACTTTGATCCACGTAAATTCTTGGCAGTTTCAACCACTGCCATGCGCGACATCTGTATCGCACGTTACGAAGCGTTTGGTTCGGCAGGTCAAGCGGGCAAAATCAAGCCTATCTCACTGGAAAGTATGGCAAATCGTTATACCAAAGGTGAATTGAAAGCGATTGTTAAGTAAGGTTTCATTGGCTCAATAAAAAAGCGACCCTAGGGTCGCTTTTTTATTGACTACAATCTCTCTGCGATAAAAACCCTAAACATCGCTGCCTAGGGTCAATAACGTCAAAACTAAGAAAACACACTCTTAGTGAGATTTATTTTCAGCTTTACTCTTTTTACTGTCATTTTCTGCTTTTTTCTTAGCATCATCATCTTTGTTTTCAGCACTTTTGCCATCATCAACTTCACCACAAACTGCTTTACGCTCTTCTTCATGTTTCACGTGGCGATCGTTGTGTTCTTTTACCATATCATCGTGGTGAGTGTCCGCATGGTGTTGCCCGTCTTTATGGCTGTCATGTGACATTGATTTATGATCGCTATCTTCGCGTTCTGTTTCATCATCGTCAGATTTTTCATGCTCATTTTCGCTACGTTTTTGAGCGCATTCAGCAGAGTTTTGTTTAGCCGCTTTACGAGCCGCTGTAGAGCTTGCGCTGCCACCCGAGGTTGAAACTGCGCCATTAGTCGTAGTAGAGTTGTTATTGCCCACGTTTGCCGCAGCAGCTAAAGCAACACCCGAACTAAGCATCATTACTGTAGCTAAAGAGGCTACGATTTTACTTTTTTTCAACATTATCATTACTCCATTAGATTAACAAAAATTGAATCAGTGTGTTACTGCTTATGGTTGATTCATGCCACAAACAAGGCTTGCAACTTACAACGCCCAAATTAACGGGTTTCCCCGCTAAAACTTTAACTTTTTATAATTTCACGCCAAGCAATCCGTTTGCCAATCGGTGTGCTGTTAGTTACAGGAATGCTGGTCGCTATCGTAGAAGCATTAGATTGTCTGACTAATGCCTTAACCGTGCCATCAGGTAATTGAACCAGAATTGGACGACTCGCTAAGGTGTTTCCCAGTGATTGTGCCGCCCAAGTACTGCCTGGTACCATGCCTCCAGTAGCGTAATTCAAAGAATACAGCCAGCTTGAGCCACCAGGGCTGCATGGATCCGCTGAATTTGGCACGTTAGTAGTGAAAATGAGCGTGGTATTGGCAATCGCGGGGGCGGTAATAATGCGCTCGCCTAATGAACCCGCTACCGTTAGATCTACATACCAGCCCTTAGTTGTGGCAAGTGGCACGGCATTTACCGTACGCGTTGTGCCACCTGCAACAATTAACTGTTGCGTGAGGTTCGTCCGCAGTGGAAAAATAACGGCGGAGCCTGCTGCTGGAATGCTCATGTCGTCAATTAGGCTGTACATAGTTTGCACCTGTGTATTGGGCAATCCTGCTACGGCTGGAACCGCTGGAATATCATTACCACTCAAATACTGCCCTGTACCAACATACACGATGCGCTTGCCGTTAATTAGTGCCAATTCAGGAACGGTGGTAATTGCTTGAGACTGTCCAACACTATCAACAAGCGTTGCTAACAAAGTGGTTTTCCAGTTTGCCATGGACTTGTCTGACACATCAAATCGCCATACATTGCCTAACATATCCGTGCCGTAAACCTGAGTAACCGTGTTATCTACCGCTACGTTATCTACCCACCCTGATATTTCAGATAAATTGCTCGGTGTGGTTGTTGAACCCACGCCAGTTGAAATATCTTTTAGTAATGCACCTGTTTTGGCATCAAGAACAAACAAATGACCTAAGCCATCGCCACCACTGTCACCTGGGTTAGTGCCGTTGTTGATGCCGGATGGAATAATAACCACCCAGCCATTTGCGACCGTTTTGGTAATCAACGGGGTTGCATAGCTATAGCCCATATTGGCTTTGGCTGAAGCGGGCGTGCTAGCGTTAGGAAACTCCCACATTACTTTGGCCGCTACCGCAGCTTCGTCTACGGCATTGGGGTCGGTGACATCGAGCGCATAGTAGCCGCGCCCCCCTTTGCGTAGCCCACCTACTAAAATTGAATGCCAGTTAGGTGTTGTTACCCCCGTAGAGGTGTTACCAAAATCAATATCCCCTGAGGCAGGCGTACCGTTCACAAAGTACTCGTGAGCGTAGCTCTTGCTACTGAGATTGACTAATTTACTGCTACCTGTAACGGCATCGCGCTGATTCAAAATCAGTCCTGGTATGTAAGCCCAAAGTTCTGAACCCAGATTGGCATCAAAAGCGTGCAACATGCCATCATTAGCTGCCTGGAAGACTGTTTTTAGGCGTGGTGCAATTGTGGTGTATTGTGCTTTATAAGCACCATAACCCGTATCCGCATAACTCAATAATGGCTCCCGCACGACGACAGGTTCGGCATCAATAATGTCACCTAGAACATGACCACGATTACGATACAACGTGCCTTCGTTCGAACGGTCACCGCGTAAGAAAGCCAGCACCGTAGTGTTGTCTGTTAAGCCTGGGGTGTTCAATGATTTTTGTTGAGTTGCGGTCAAATTCGCCATGCGAAAAGGAACGGCTGTTGTACCCGTGTGAGTGGCAATTTTACGACCTGTTACCAACACGGCTGCATCTAATTGATCGCGTGAAGAAGGTAGCCATTTACCAATTGCTGAGGGAATCCCTGACAACAAATCAATAGGGAAAGATTGCAAGTCTCCCGACCAATTGCCTGTGTTGTAGCTAGAGGCATATGAGAAGCTATCTCCTGGGCTGATATTGGCATTGCTCACCGCAACAGCCGCTGCCGAGCCGATGCGTCCCATAATATCGTTCAGAACTGCTTGTAAACCGCCATAAATATCCATGCCACCGACAAATTTTCCTCGCCCGTTGACTGCTGCGTGCCATAAATCATCAATCGTTGTTTGATCGAGAAAAGCGGGAGTCGGCCAGTTAATGCTAGGTAAAAATGTATAGGGATCGGTGGTTGCTGGATTAATGACGCTCGGAGCATTTGACAATGAAGGGGTTGCCCCTGGTGCAATTACATAAGTATCTAAGTGCGGATTAGGGTTGGTTTCATGTGTGGCGGGAATCAATTGCACATTCCCTGCTGGCAAGTCTGGACGCAAATTTTGATCGTAAATGTACAACGCCCAATCGGCTAAAGTATCGGCGATTTTATTTAAACCATCGGCATACGGCGTGCTTCCCGCACCAGAAGTAGGATTCCCGTTAGGCGTGCTGTCGTAATCACCCACTAGGCCTTTTAATGAGGGGCTGGTGTTGGTGAAGTAATTTTTAAAGCCTGTTGCATTGGTTCCATTTTCGTTCAAATAACCAGCGGTAACCAAAACATTAAAGTTTTGCTGGCAGCTGTATTGAATCGGGGCGGGGGCACCATTTGTCGTGCCTGTTTGTTTGAAATAATCGAAGACTTGGCTCATCCGGTCGTGGATAGGCTGTCTCCAGTCTCCCAGATTTGGCGAAAGTTCATAGATTTGTCCGCGTAACACCTCCAATGTTGTTGGATTAGACATATCGGTTACGGGTGCAGGAATAAAAGGAGCTTCAAGCGAGGTCATCCCAACCTGAGTGTTGCCGAGCGTGTCGAGTTGTTTACCAATAGAGCCTTGTAATGTCAGCATCACGGTGCGGTAGTACTTAAACCAGTTTGCAAAGTTCTGCATTTCGGCAGTATAGGTTCTGCCACTTGGGTAGGTCGCCACTGCACCAGCACAACCAGGAATAATGGTGTTACTGGCCACTTTGGTTTGCTTACAGAGGCTGGTTGCGGGATCTTTAATTTCGTAACGTGTTTCTTCACCCGCATCTAATATGCCATCGTTATTGGTATCCACCCAGGTGTAGTAAGTTGCTGGATACCAGGTGCTGTTATAGGTGCTGCCACCCGCCCCACCACTGGTATAAGTGTGGGCTTTAGGAACCGTCCAGTTATTACCTGCGGCATCAGTAAGCAGCTGACCAGAGCTTATTTCTTTTGTTAAATCAGTTGAGCCGAGAATGCTTGAGTAGGGGTCGTACTGGACATTCGTGGGGTTTGCATTAGTGAAGGTAACGCCGTTGATATCAACTCCATTCCAAGGTTGATATGTAGTGAATGGATTGTAGTATTGATGATTGTAGTGATTGTTACGAACCCGCCAATTGAGCGGATCTGGGCTATTAACATCGCCTTCCAGCATTAAATCAATCGCGGCAGATCCACCCTTCCCTTTTTGCTTATTTTTTTTGGATAATTTAATGGTGTTGCTAGAGCGATACCAAGTCGGGAACAAAAAGAAGTTCCCGTTGAGATTATTAGGGTTGTTGCCTGGGGTGACATTACTTTCGTAATACATAGAGTTAAAGGTGGGCAACAATACTTCAACATCCATCCCACCCGATGTATCCATGGTAAACATGATGTTTGATTTGGCGGTATTTTGAGCAGCCATTGGGCTGTTAGCAATGTTGATGGATGCAGCGTAAGCCGGTTGCGCCGCGATAGACAGCATCAATAGCATATTGACGACTGCGGCAGACTTCTTGAATCTATAAATCATAATCTGTCCTAACTTATAAGCTAATTGTGCCTTGCACCATGCTCACCGCATTGTGTGGCCCAGTTGAACGAACTGTAACGCGGTAGTACACCACCCCATTACCCGAAAATGTGACATGCCCAGTGGCTTTACTACCACCTTGATTGGTTGGATTTGCAATCGTCGTGCAGTATTTTTTTTCTTCCGCAACATTGCCTGGTGCAGGACCGTTAGTCGGATCGGCTACCGAACCCTTACACATGCGCTCAATAACATACTGAATTGAGTAACCCTTAATTTTGGTTTGAATCAGGGGAACCGCAGACCAAGTGACTCCTGCTGGGATGCCTTGAGGGTCAACACCTTGGAGGACGGCATAGTATTGATTCGGCACAGGTACATTGCCTTTGGCAGCGAGCGCGGGTAAGGCTGTAAAAGCTGCCTCCATTCCTAAGTCGGCTGCTTGTAAGCTGGCTTCTTTGAAGGCAAAGTTACCCGCTACGATATTGGCTGTATCGACTGAGCGCACCAAGGCGATACCCGCTAGCATCATGGCGACCAAAGCAATGAGGGCGATAAACAAAGTTGAGCCTTGTTGCTTGGCAGGGAGTGGTAAATTAAAAATCAGCATGATAGTTTTTAGAGGTTTGCCCAGATAACGTTGCGCAATGGAATGATTGTTTGATAAACCTTGTAGCGATAACACTTCCAGTCTGAATCTGCGGTTAAGTCAACACTAGGACCGCCTGACCAAGTAATGGGTGCTGTTTTCGTCGCATCACAAACGGTACCCGTGCTAGGTTTTTCTTTGAGTGAGCTGCGCGCCACAATCGCAACTCGTATCGCTTTGACGCGCATAATTTCTGCTGTTGTTAAAGCCACGGCGGTTGCATCAGACCAAGCAT
>Ga0209824_10000521_pt1 | contig 23851 bp, 19 predicted proteins | sample VDWuncwatermetaG_FD_184124 | JGI IMG/M metagenome (GOLD analysis project Ga0209824, IMG submission 184124) | Wastewater microbial communities from Netherlands to study Microbial Dark Matter (Phase II) - VDW unchlorinated drinking water (SPAdes)... ...
ATTCAGACTCCCAACAAAAATCAGGAGTCTGCTTCAAGTTGAAATCGGTTACAAAAAAATATCGCATTAAGTAAATTGTATTCAATTGATTACTATGAAACTAAACCCGTATCTCCGGACAGCAGTGAGAAAAACTACAAAAAGAATTCCGCGACAACAACGAAAAAGGCAAAGCTCAGTTCGCGCAAGACTTCAACATCGTAGGCGCAGTCAAAGGCAAAGAGTTCGAGAAATACCAGCTTTATCGTGAGCAGCAAGGCAAATGCGCTTACTCGATAGAACCGATGGATATTCACCGTTTATTTGAGCAAGGCTATGTCGAGATCGACCACGCCCTGCCCTACTCGCGCAGCTTCGACGACAGCAAAAACAACCGCGTTCTGGTGCTGGCAAAGGAAAACCGCGACAAGGGCAACCGCACGCCTTTTGAATATCTCGGCGGCAAAGACAACAGCGCACGCTGGCGGCAGTTCGTTGGTTTCGTCGAAGGAAACAAATCTTATCGCCTCGCCAAGCGCAGCCGCTTATTGCGCAAGGATTTCGGCGAAAAAGAAGCGAAAGAATTCCGCGAACGCAACCTCAACGACACGCGCTACATCTGCAAGTTTTTCAAGAACTACGTCGAGCAATATCTGAAATTGCATGAAGACAGCGATGCCAAACGCTGCGTGGTACTCAGCGGACAGATGACCTCCTTCCTCCGCGCCCGCTGGGGCTTGGTCAAAGTGCGCGGCGACAGCGACCGTCACCACGCGCTGGATGCCGCCGTGGTTGCCGCATGTGGCCACAGCATGGTGAAACGCCTGTCCGATTACTCGCGCCGCAAAGAATTGGAACAGGTGCGCGAGGGCTTCGTGGATGTGGACACGGGCGAGATTGTGAACCCCGCGATGTTCCAGCAAGTACAGGAACATTTCCCCAACCCGTGGCCACACTTCCGCGACGAAGTTAAATTGCGTTTGAGCATGGATGACCCGGCTCTGCTGCGCGGCGAAATGGAAAAGTTCGGCACGTATACGCCCGAAGCGTTGGCGGCATTGCGCCCGTTGTTTGTCTCGCGCGCTCCGCAACGGCGCAACAGCGGCGCGGCGCACATGGACACTATCTACACCAAACCACGCGATGGTCATGTGCTAATGGTGGAAGATAAAAAGGCAAAAAAAGTTGCGAAAGATAACGCTGAAAAAATATTACGGCCTGCCACAACCGAGGAAAAGGCCAACATGGTCATTGCTCGTATCGGAGTGTCAGATAAGGACAGCAAAGGAAATTACAAACTCACGCTGGAAAAATTGGAAGATATTGTTGATCCACGCCGCAATGAACGCATGATTGAAGCATTGCGCCATTGGATAACCAGCCGTGATGAACGTGAAAAATCGGCAAAGGCAATTGAGACGAATTTAGGTCGGGGTAATGAAAAGCGAAAGCCCACAGATATTGAAAGTGCAGAGCTAGAACGCTTGCGTGCTTTGCCCCGCAAGCCTGTACAAGCTGATCCAGATAGCGGCCCGTTTACTGGCCCAATCATTCGCGCTGTTAAAGTCAATGCAGGAAAAATGAGTGGCATCCCAATTCGCCAAGGTTTAGCCGCGCAAGAATCATTAATTCGAGTGGATGTTTTTAACAAAGAAGGTAAGTTTTACCTTGTCCCGCTATACATAGCCGACGTAATCAGGAAACTATTGCCGAATCACACAGCAGATGGAGAAACTGAAGTTGAAGATTGTTATTTCCGCTTTTCATTACATCCCAATGACTTGGTAAAAGTAGCACTCAAGGGTAAGGGAATAATTCTCGGTTATTTCAGAGGATATGGCGGACCACCTAACCCTTACAACATCACGGTTTCGATCCATGACCGAAATAAAAATGGACATGAACGGGCAAATGAAAAGGGAGAAATTCCAAGCATTGGTATCAAAACCGCATTGAGCCTAGAAAAATTTAACGTCGATGTCCTCGGCAACCGCTACCCCGCCCCGCCGGAGAAACGCCGTGACTTGGCGTAGCGTCGTCATCTCCCGCCCCGCCAAGCTCAAGCGGGATCATTACTCGCTCGCCATCGAGCAGGAGCAAACTGCCTGTGTGCCGTTCGAGGACATCGCGGTGATCGTGCTCAACCACCGCGAAATCACCCTTACTCATCCGGTGCTGTCTGCCTGCGGCGAATACGGCATCAGCTTGTTCGCCACGGGCGACACGCATCACCCCAGCGGCGTGTTCTTGCCTTTCTTGTCGCACTCGCGCGCCACGCGCTGGATGCGGCTGCAACTTGATTTGCCGCGCCCTGTCGCCAAACAAACTTGGGCAGCTATCGTGCGCCAGAAAATTGCCAACCAAGCCGCCTGTTTGCGTCTCGCGGGGCGCGAAGGAACGGATCGACTGGACTCCTACGCACGGCGCGTGCGCTCCGGCGATGTCGGCAATCTGGAAGGGCAAGCCGCCGCGTTTTATTTCGTGCAACTGTTTGGCAAAGGCTTTCACCGCGAGCAGGCGCGCTTTGCCAATGCCGCACTTGATTACGGCTATGCGGTGTTGCGCGGCACGATTGCACGGGGCTTGGTCGCGCATGGCCTGATGCCTTCCATCGGGCTGTTCCACGCCAGCGAGCAGAATGCTTTTAACTTGGCCGATGACGTGATTGAACCTTTCCGCCCGGTGGTAGATTTGTTTGTGGCAAAGCACATGTTGCTGGCTGGCGACGAACTCACACCGCAAGATAAGATTGCTTTGGTTGGATTGCTCAACGTGGATATGGGCATGCCTCGCGGCAAGATGTCCGTGTTATCTGCCATTGAGCACAACATAGAAAGCCTGGCGCGGGTGTATGACGGCGGCAGCGAGACGCTGCTGGAGCTGCCCGTATTGATTGGCTTGGAGCAACATCGCCTAGAGTATTGAAACATGAGTACGGAGACCAGACGATTTATGCGCCTGCTTGTATTCTTCGATCTTCCTGTGGTCACCAAGGCCGAACGCCGCGCCTATACCTTATTCCGTCGTTTTTTGATTAACGACGGCTATGACATGATTCAATATTCTGTGTATGGCCGCATCCTGAATGGCAATGATGCAGTGGAAAAACATTTCAAAAGGCTGGTCAACAACCTGCCGCCAGAGGGGTCGGTGCGCTGTTTATCCGTCACCGAAAAGCAATTCGCCGGCATGAAAATGTTAGTCGGCCTGCCGCTTTTTCAGGAAAAAGCCATTAAAGCAAACCAAATGCTGCTGTTTTGAGGGGCGATTTTTCAAGCAAAACGCCCGCCTAGGCTAAGCTGGGCGGGCGTTTGCGTGAGGGCTATTGTAGAGCATCCGGGGTGAGAGAGGGAGCTACAACTCAGCCAAAAGAAGCTACTTAGAACAAGTCATTGTAGAGCATCCGGGGTGAGAGAGGGAGCTACAACGCTGAAGTAGATACCCCGCAAGGGGGTATCATTTCAGCGTCGCGCTTCGCGCAGTTTTGCAAGATGAGGGCTGTGGGATATTTGCATACTCACTATCTTGCTAAAAATAGCCATTTCAATTTGGCCACTTATTCAACCAATTTTTGCGGGCGTAAGATTTTTCTCATCGCTGAAATTTTTCAAGACAGCCTAACTCACCCCTTCATCTACTGGGTAAAAAATTCGCACTCGTAACCACCAACGCGTTGAATGATGGGCTGATTGCAAAAATAGAAAAATAGAAAAGCCAACGCCCTGGCCGTTTCAAAAAGTAGCGCGTAGCGTGAATTTATTTTCCACGCTGTTTGGCGTAAAATCTAAACCATCAACACGCCTAGGAGAAAACACCATGACCACCGCCATCCCTTTACCGCAAACCCTCATCAAACGGCTGGAAAAACTTTCCGCTAGCTCCCGCCTCACCCCGCAATCCATCGTCAAGCAGGCCGTAACAGATCGGCTGGATTACGAAGAGTGGCTGTTGGCACGTGTTGATGCGGGTATCGAGAATGCCGACGCAGGGCGCACCTACTCGCGTGAAGTCATGCTAAAAAAACTGGGTATGAGTAGTGGCCGCAAAAAGACAGCTTGAGGGCATCTCTAAAAATCTAACTTCCGTCTCCATACTGTGTTGCTCACAAAAAATTACTCCTAACATATCAAACATATGCGTCGTCGCAATTTTTTGTTTGCGCCTTGTCTGGCTTAGCAATTTTAATTTTTAGAGGTGCCCTTGAGTATTCGCGCGCAGCAGGCGATGACCTTGAGTCAATCAAACGTTACATCGATGTAGACAACCCCAAAGCTGCGGCGCGTGTGCTTGAAAGTATCTTGGCTGCGGCTGACGGCCTGATTGATTTTCCGGTGGTGGGCAAGCCTTGGCGGCGCGTCGGTACGCGCAAGCTGGAGCTTTCAAAATATCCCTACTCGATTATTTACCGATTGACTCCGTCAAAGGTGATCGTTTTGGCAGTGGCTCATCAGTCGCGTAAGCATTCAACATAACTCACACCCAAGCATCACACTATAATTCCAATTCCCGATAAAAACGATCACTGTGTTGCCTTCGTCTTCGGCTCCTGATGAAACAACTAGCCATTCGACTAAGCCCGCAAGCGGGCAAGTCGCTGGTTATAGCCGTACTCAAATGTACTGTCTTCGTCGCCTCATTCGGGTGCCCGCCCACAAGTTTCATGGGCTTGCCGCCTTGTGCTCCTTTTTATCGGAAACCGGAATAAGATATCTGCATATCCCCCGCTCGTTTAAAAATAATTATTTCAACAACTCATCCAACCAAATTTTCCAACGCTGAAATTTCTCGCGGAGCTTGTTTGCATCAGGGTGTGGCTGTATTTTTTTACTCTGATTAACATTCAATAAGGACAAGCCCGATGCTAATAATGCCGCGCCGTGCAAGCTGGTTTCTGGTTGCGCCAGCACATACACCTCGCACGGCAAGCACTGGGCAATGCCTTGTTGCAGGCATTTTACTTGCGATAATCCGCCCGATAAATACACGCGCTGGAGCGGGGCTTGCTGGTGAAATTCTTCGACGATGTGTGCTACGCGAAAGATGATTGCTTCCAATAATAAGGTAGCAATTTGCTGTTGAGTCAGGTGCGTGGTGGGCTGCGAAAATGTAAGCCCGATATCTGCGCGAAAATACGGCGCGCCGATGCCGCTGGGTTCGGCCAGACAAAAAATTTCTTCTCCCGCGCCGCTATTTTGGGCTAAATTTTCTGGCGTACATTCGTTCACCGGATAAGGCGCAAGCGCGGCAGCGATGGAGTTGAGCGTGCCTTCGCAGGCGGTATACGCATGCAAATTTTTGTCCTGATAAACCAGCGTGGTTAAATATCCGCCACCCTTTTTTGGCAAAATATTTTCCGCCGCACGCGCGGGTAAATACCGAATGACAAAGCCGCCTGTGCCGAGATTTATCAAGGCATCCGCACCATCATGCGCTAATGTCGCAATGAGTGCGGCAGATTGATCGGCCACGCTGGCCTGTAAAATATATCCGTTATTTAGGTTCAAATTTAATCCGGCAGAGGGTTGAATGCGCGGCAAACACTGCACCGGTATCCCAAATAAATCACCTAACGCGGGTGACCATTGTTGCGTTTTAATATCCATCAACAGGGTGCGCGCCGCCATTGAGGCATCGGTTATGTAATGCGTGCCTCTCGTCCATCGCCAAATTAAAAATGTATCCAGCGTGCCCAGTAGCAGCTCGCCTCGCACAATCTGGGCGCACAATTTATCATCTAACATGGAATGCAGTTTAGGCGCGAAATAATAGGGCGTTAAGCGCAATCCGGTGCGTGCGTGGATGAAATTGTTGGAGTCTTGTAAGGCCGCGCAACTGGCCGCGCCGCGATTATCTTGCCATGAAATAAGCGGGGTGATGGGCTGACCGCTGGCTTTATCCCATATTAAAAATGAAGAACGCTGGCTGCATAGCCCCAACGCTAGGGGTTCTCCAGCTTGCTCTATTCGCGCGAGGCATTCGCTCAACACGCGCTCGGCAATGTTTGCATATTTCAGCGCGTCACTTTCGTAGCGTCCATCGCTGCCGGTGATGGGTGCGGCAGGGTGCGAAACCACATCACGCAACGTGCCGTGTTGATCCAGCAGCCCGGCCTTAATTGAGGTGGTGCCGAGGTCTAGGGCAATGGCTGAAATGGGCGTGGGATGCATAATTAAACCAAATAATTTACCCAATAACTTACCAGATAATTCATTAGAACCGTCATTCCCGCGCAGGCGGGAATCCAGCGAGATAAATAATCCGCGTAGCGGACAAAACCTCAATGTTGACCCGCTACGCGGGATTTTTTTAATCAACTGGATTCCCGCCTGCGCGGGAATGACGAATTTTCGGTCTAATGAATTCTCAGAATTTAAAGGCTGCATTACTAAAAATTAAACAGGATGCGGCGCGTAATTTTTACTGGCCGACTTCCTTTATTCCAGTTCGCGCTAGAAAGGAGAACAAGGCGGCAAGCCCATGAAACTTGTGGTCGGGCACCCGAATGAGGTGACGAAGCACCCGCAAGGGGTACGCCGGTGGGTTCCCCGCTGCTGCGCAGCGACCCTCCCGCTGACAGTACATTTGAGTACGGCTATAACCAGCCTGCGTGTGTTGTTGGGGCTTCGCCCCTTACAACCACGGCGTACCCCTTGCGGGTGAACTTGCCCGCTTGCGGGCTTAGTCGAATGGCTAGTTGTTTCATCAGGAGCCAAAACGAGCGCAGCGACGTTTCAGTGCAGGCTAACCTGCGAAGCAGGTTAAACGTAGTGGCCGGAACTAAAGACGAAGCCAACACAGTTATCGTTTTTAACGCGAATTGGAATTGCACATGCAGCAATTTCTTCTCTAATCGCGCGATCATCCCACCCCATTATTGGCGCGACCATCTGTGCGATAGCATGTAAATCTTGCTCGGTGAGTTTAGCTAAGATGAGCAAAGGCAAGCGGCGGCGCAGTAAATCTGGCAGGTGTACGACCATTTCGCTGCGCGCACAAAATAATAAATCGGCATAAATAAAGGGCACGTTGGGGGCGATGCGTTGCGCGTACTGAGGATTATTTTTCAGCATCTCAAATATTTCTGTCACGCGCTGGCCGTGCCGGCGCACCAGCCAATCACTACTTTCATTATCTACGCCCAATTGTCTAGCTTGCTGGCTGGCATCGCGCAGCGCATCATCTGCAGACAATATGCTCTGCAACATCCACGGGAAAGGCTTGCCCTTAGTCGCGCACGGTGCGGGATTGCCGAGTGCCGCGCAAATTTCATTGACGATGCTGGCGGCATCTTCCCGCGCTGAAGTGATTTTCCCCCCCACGGAATAATGCACACCATTGCTGGCCGTTTTTAATTCCCAATCGCGGCTGACAGATGAAGGCACGGCCAAATTATCTTGTGTTGGGTCACTGCGCTTGAGCACGCGCAAACCGGCGTAGCTGTTGACTATATCGGCCTGCGTCCACGCAGTTTTTAAGTAGTCGTTGGCCGCGCTCAGCAAATATTTGATGTCCGCCTCTTCTACTTTTATGTGCTCAACGTCGCCTTGATAATCACTGTCGGTTGTGCCCAACAGTGTCATGCCATACCAAGGAATAATAAAAAATACGCGCCCATCCGATTTCGCGGTCAGCAGCAACGCTTCTTTTATATACGTGGGCGGCAACACCAGATGCACGCCCTTGGTCAGGCGGCTGTTGCTCTGCGCAGCTTGCCACTGGCCTGCCGCATAAACGATGTGGTGTGCGGGGATATCAATAGACTGATGCGTGATTTGATCTTGCACCGCAGCACCTATCGCTCGTCCATTCGCTTCAATCAACTGGGTGAGCATACAATAATTAACGCATATCGCACCCGCTTGCATCGCCCCAGCGATAAGCTCCAGCACGAGCCGCGCGTCGTCTGTTTGCGCATCGGCATAAACAAATCCGCCATTCAAATTTTTAGTATTTAAAAAAGGAAAGCGTGCGGCGAAATCATCGCGCTGAAAGTGGTGATGTTGCATCGTTTTTTTTAGCCCTGCCGCTAAAAAATCATAAAGCATTAGCCCAACTTTTAATCGCCATGACCCGACTCGGCTGTCGGTATATACCGGCACCCCAAAGTGTAAAGGCCACACGCGATGCGGTGCGGCGGCCAGCAACATGCTGCGTTCCGCGAGGGCTTTTTTAACCAATTTAAAATCATACGATTCGAGATAGCGTAGCCCACCATGAATCAATTTGCTGGAGGCGGATGACGTGGCACTTGCCCAGTCACCCTGCTCGACAATGGCCACACGTAAGCCACGTAGCGCAGCGTCATAGGCCACCCACGCGCCGTAAATCCCCCCGCCACAAATGAGCAAATCAAATTTTTGCTGCGTTGAGTTGTGCTGACTGAGCGCGAGAAAATCGCGTTTTATGTGGCTCTCTTTTGCCATGCGTCTCTCATTTGCAGTGCCTTATTGGGTAGGTCGCTGATTAAAATATCGACCTGCAAGGTGAGGGCCAAACTAATTTCAGCATCACTATTGCAGGTGTAAACCGCAATGCTTTTACCTTGTTCGCGCAATAATTTAACCACAGCTTGATCCAAATTTGCGATGGGCAAACACAGTCCGTGCAAAAAAGATTGCGCGTTGAGCACCGCGCGCATATCGTCTATCGTTTGATAATCTTCTAGATTGTATATCAGCGGAAATCCAGGCTGATATTGGTGTGCGTAGCTGAGGCTGGGTAAATTAAAGGAGGATATATAGATCGTCTCATCGCGCATTTCGCCGACACTATTAAGTGTTTGTCGCATTTTGATTTGGTGGCGCGCAATGGCTTCCCAATCGCGATTTTTAATCTCCAACAACAAGCGCGTGCGCGTGCGATATGCGGTTAAAAATTCGTCCAAGCTCATCACCGACTCTGGTTTAGCGTCAACCGATGGATGAGTCGCCGCAAAATGCGCGGCAAAATTCATCTCGCGTAATGACGCAAAATCAAAATCATCCATGTGTTTAGTCGCGTGACCCAGCTTGCCCATAAAACGGTCATGCCACAGCACAGCAACTTCATCGCGGGTGAGCTGAATGTCAGTCTCTATGCCGTCTATCGCGTATTGCAGGGCTCGATCAAAAGCGGCACGGGTGTTTTCTGCAGCCTCTTGGTTTGCTCCGCGATGGGCAAAAATCAAAGTTCTTTTTTCAGGCTGCATGGATGCCTCCTTGGTTTAGGGTGCTTCTAAAAATTCAAATTCCTACGCCAGACCAAATTATTAACAAATGGGGCGCGAACAAAAAATGATAACGACGCATATGTTTTGATATGTGAGGAATCATTTTTTGCGAGCAACACAGTATGGCAACGGTGCGTGGTTGTTGCCGATTCATCGGCTTTACAACCACGGCCTACCCCTGACAATTCTGCATGGGCTTTTAACAAAGTCAGGCAATCCGTATCCAGCCAAAGGCTGGACGGAATTGACACAGCCCATAGCAGATTGCGTACTTTTAGTGCTTGCGGGTGGAAGTTGGATTTTTAGATGCGCCCTTTAAACAGTCAAACCATTCTCTTCACTCCGCCTCGGCGAATAAGTCTCCCAGCCGTAACACGCGGGGCAATGCCAATAAAATTGGCGCGCTTTAAAACCACAATTCACGCAACGATACATCGCTAAGGAACGGGTGCGCTGGTGCACCAATTTTTTAACCATTTCAATGTCTGCACGATGTTCGGCAGGAGCTTCGAGCAAACGCGCTTCCAATAATTTATCCAACCCCAGCAACGTTGGGTTGCGCTGCAATTCGTCGCGCACCAAGGTGTATGCGGGTTCCGCACCATCACGTTGCAAGATTATCGCAAATAATACATTCACCAAATCCAGAGAAGGATAAAGTTTTAAGTATTGTTGTAGCTTTGCAATGCCTTCTTCGGTGCGATTTATTTGTTCGTACGCATGCAACAAACGCTCGGCCACCAGCGGCAAGTATTGTGGATTTTGTTGTTCGATATGCTGCCAAGTCGCAATGGCTTGTGTGTAATTTTCTTCCGCATTGTCCAAATCCCCCGACATGATGGTGGCGCGCACCGCATGGGGATTGGCTGCCAGTGCTTGCTCTAAATGTGCGCGTGCCGCATCTATTTTATTTTGGGTAATTTCTGCCGCCGCCAGCTCGCAATAAAAATTAGCCGATTGCTGGTTGTAAGGCTGGTTGGAAATTAATGATAAACGATGCGTTATATCAATGGCCTTGAGCCAATCTTTTTCTTTTTGATACAGATCAAGCAGCAAATCAAGCGCAGCCTTGGCATATTGGGTGGCCTTTAATTTAAGCAAGAGTGCTTCAGCGCGATCCAAGATGCCGGCTTTGAGGTAATCCTGCGCCAATTCAAATATCGCCTGCTGCCTTTTATTTTCCTCTAGATCGGTACGCTCGACTAAATTGAGATGCATGCGAATGGCACGATCTACTTCGCCACGACGACGAAACAGGCTGCCCAAAGCGAAGTGTAGTTCGATCGTCTGTGGATCTACTTTAACGACTTCGATGAACGCCTCTATCGCTTTGTCTTGCTCTTCGTTCAACAGAAAATTCAGTCCTTCAAAATAAGAGCGCGGCAGTGCGCTCGATTCGGACAGTAATTGTTTGATATCAATACGCGCCGCCAACCATCCCATCACAAAAAATAACGGGAAGACCAGCAACATCCATAGTTCAAATTCGATCATATTGGGTTTATATATAACGCAGTAATCATGCGTGTTTAGAATAACAGGGGAGCCCGTTTACGCGAGCAACCAATAAAAAAGGCGGTATCCTCTTACGAGTACCGCCGTTTTTTCGTACATTTTAACTTAATCAGTCAAGTGAATCTTTCTGCGTCAGAAATTGCTTTAGGGATGCAGCGCAAGGCGAATCTTGGAGAAGAAGCGGAGTTGACTCATTGTCAATGAGCATTCTGAGCCAAGATTTAACGCCGCGATGCGCCCTTTAGCAATTAAATGACACAGAAAGATCAGTAATCAACCCGCTCACGCAACTCCTTACCTGCCTTAAAGTGTGGCACATACTTGGCTGGCACTTGCACTTTCTCCCCCGTTTTAGGGTTGCGGCCCGTACGCGGAGGGCGATAGTTCAAGGCGAAGCTGCCGAAGCCGCGAATTTCGATGCGGCCACCTCGCGCCAAAGTTTCTGCCATGGCCTCTAAAATCACTTTCACCGCCAGCTCAGTATCTTTTGCTAACAGTTGCGGATAACGCTCCGCCAGCCTGCTGATCAGATCAGAACGAGTCATTACTTTTCCCCTTTATTGAGCGTCAGCCTTGCTGTTATGCATCTTGGCCTTTAGCAGCGCGCCCAAATTGGTCGTGCCAGACGATGCTGCATTGTCTGATGTGGCCGTAAATTTTTGCATGGCTGCTACTTCTTCCGCTTTATCGAGTGCTTTAATAGATAAATTAAGGCCACGATTTTTACGATCGACATTGGTGATCACTGCCTTTACGGTATCGCCTTCTTTGAGATGCAAACGGGCATCTTCAACACGCTCAGCCGATATTTCAGATGCTTTGAGATAGGCTTCAACATCGCCTTCCAGCATGATGGTTGCACCCTTGGCATCCACTGCCTTAACGATACCACTCACTAGGCTACCTTTGTCATGCGTGGCGACAAAGCCCGTAAAGACATCGCCATCCATTTGCTTCACGCCCAAGGAAATGCGCTCGCGCTCCACATCAATGGCCAACACCACTGCTTCCAGTTCATCACCCTTTTTGTAGTTACGCACGGCCTCTTCGCCGGGAACCGTCCAAGAAATATCAGACAAATGCACGAGGCCATCAATGCCGCCATCCAAACCGATGAACACGCCAAAATCAGTAATGGATTTAATTTGCCCTTTAACTTTGTCACCTTTTTTGAAATTCAAGGCAAAGTCATCCCACGGATTTGCTTTGCATTGTTTCATGCCCAGCGAGATACGACGGCGTTGCTCGTCAATTTCTAAAATCATCACTTCGACTTCATCGCCCAGCTGTACCACCTTGGATGGATGTACATTTTTGTTGGTCCAATCCATTTCCGAAACGTGCACCAAACCTTCGATGCCCTGCTCGATTTCAACAAACGCGCCGTAGTCAGTCAAATTAGTGACCTTGCCAAACAAGCGTGTGCTGGCCGGGTAACGACGCTCCAGACCCAACCACGGATCATCGCCCATTTGTTTGATACCCAAAGAAACACGATTTTTTTCTTGATCGAATTTCAGAATTTTTGCTTCGACTTCATCGCCTACCGTCAACACTTCGGAAGGATGCTTGATGCGTCGCCATGCCAAATCGGTGATATGCAACAGACCGTCAATGCCACCCAAGTCTACAAACGCGCCGTAGTCAGTGATGTTTTTCACCACACCTTTAACAATTGCACCTTCTTTAAGATTTTCCATAATGGCTTGACGATCCGTGCCCTGGCTGGCTTCCAGTACAGCACGACGCGACACCACGATGTTATTGCGCTTGCGATCCAGCTTGATAATCTTCAACTCCATGGTTTTGTTTTCGTACGGTGTTGTGTCTTTCACCGGACGAATATCCACCAACGAGCCGGGCAAGAATGCGCGTATACCATTGACCATGGCTGTCAAGCCACCTTTAACTTTACCGCTAACGAAGCCCTCAACAATGGTGCCTGCTTCCATCGCCGTTTCCAGATCTGACCATGCCGCCAAACGCTTGGCTTTTTCGCGAGATAGCTTGGTTTCACCGTAGCCATTTTCGAGCGATTCAATCGCTACGGTGACAAAATCACCGGGCTTGACATCAACTTGTCCATTCGCACCAAAAAACTCTTCTACGGGAATAAAGCTTTCGGATTTTAGCCCCGCATTAACTACGACTACGTTGTGGTCAATGCGGATAACCTGGGCAGTAATGAGTTCGCCTGCGCGCATTTCTTTGCGCGTCAGACTTTCTTCAAACATGGAGGCAAAACTTTCGAAATCGTTTTCAACAGCAGCGGCGTTAGCAATCATTTATAAATAGTTCCCAAGTAATATGTATTTCTAGGACATGTCCGCAAAATGCGGGGGTTGGTTAAAAAACCCGAACGATGAGGTCGTTGCGGGGCTAAAAAATTTACAGCTATTTACTTCTAGGTTTTCAGCTTACTTTCGCCAAAACATTGCTCGCGTGATAGCGGTTTAACACTTCCTGCACCGCCTGCGCGATGGTGAGGCTGGTGGTATCCAGCAAACTCGCCCCCACCGCCTGTTGCAAGGGTGCTGCGCTACGTTGCGTATCACGTTCATCACGCGCACGTATCTCTCGCAAAAGGGTTGCGATGGTATCACCCATTTCTTTTTCCATCAAGCCCAACTCTTTTCCCATCAACTGCTTAGCACGCCGCTTTGCTCGGGCTTCAGCACTGGCAGTCAAGAAAATTTTAAGCACCGCATCGGGAAACACGACTGAGGCCATATCGCGCCCATCTGCAACTAATCCCGGTGCGCGGCGAAACGCATGTTGTTTTTCTAACAATGCCGCACGCACGGCAGGCAATGCCGCCACGGTAGACGCAGCTGCCGCAGTTTGCTCGGAGCGCAATTCCTGCCCGACCAACACTTCATCCAACCAAATTTCCTCCCCCGCAAAACGGATATTCAAACCTGCTGCCAATTGCGCTAACTGCGCCTCGGCATCCAACGCAATGCCGCGTTGTAACGCCGCCAACGCCAGCAAGCGATACAACGCCCCGCTATCCAAATAATGAAAGCCCAGTGCCTGCGCCACAAGTTGGGCGACCGTGCCTTTGCCGGAGGCCGAAGGGCCATCAATCGCAACAACAGGCACAGCTTTAACGACTTCGGCAAAACGCGCAAAATAATCAGGGAAAGTTTTTGCTACACAATGTGGATCGTTGATACGTACCCCCACCTCGCCAAGTGCGACCAGAGAAAAACACATAGCCATGCGATGATCGTCATAGGTATCAATCGCCGCGTACAAAATTTTTGCAGGCGGGGTGATGCAAATAAAATCTGCGCCCTCCTCCACCGTCGAACCGACCTTACGTAACTCGGTGGCCATGGCGTGGATGCGATCTGTTTCTTTGACACGCCAGCTTGCAATATTCCGCAAGGTGGTCGTGCCATCAGCAAATAAGGCGCACACCGCCAGCGTCATAGCCGCATCGGGAATGTGGTTGCAATCTAGATCAATGCCGCACAAAGCATTATTTTTTGGCGCAGCCGCGCTGATCCAATTGTCGCCCATCTCAACCTGCGCGCCCATTGCTTGCAACGCTTCGATAAAACGCACATCGCCCTGAATACTATTTTTGCCTACGCCCTCTACGCGCACCGCACCCGCTATCGCACCTGCCGCCAAAAAATAGGACGCTGACGAAGCATCGCCTTCTACAAACACTACGCCCGGACTTTTATAAACACTGCCCGCGCGCACGGTGAACGTAGTCCAGCCATCACGCGCTACGTGCACGCCAAACTGCGCCATCATATTGAGCGTGATTTCGATATAGGGTTTGGAAATTAATTCGCCCACCACCTCGATCACCACATCCCGCTGCACCAGTGGCACAGCCATTAGCAGGGCAGTAAGAAATTGGCTAGAGACATCGCCGCGCACGGAAATTTTATTTGCTGAGTGAATAGTGGCCGAGCGAGACATCGCGGGGCGAATAATCAGCGGCGGAAAACCTTCATTGCCTGAATATGAAATATCCGCACCTAAGCCGCGCAAGGCATCCACCAAATCTGCAATCGGTCGCTCGTGCATACGCGCCACGCCTGATAACTCATAATAACTCGATAACTCATAGCAACTCGGTAATTCATACTCACCGCCAGCTAATGCCAACACCGCCGTCAGCGGTCGAAAAGCTGTACCCGCATTGCCTAAAAACAACGCGGCTTTTTTAACCGGGAAATTTCCGCCGCAGCCCTGTACACGATAAGCGTTATTTTCTAACGCATCAATTTTCACACCCAAAATACGCAAGCCGTCCAACATACGCTCAGTGTCATCAGAATGCAGCAAATCGCGTATCTCAGTCACACCGTCCGATAGCGCAGCCAGCAACAACATACGGTTGGAAATACTTTTAGAGCCAGGCAAACGCACTGTACCGTGCGCGCTTAACAACGGGGGGAGGTCAAGGAATGAGGTCATTGTGTTGTTGTTCAATTACATTCGTTCTGCTTATTGCGAGCGTTATTTATTTTGCGTCCAATTACTACGCACTTCGCTGGCTAAGCGAAAAATTTCTTCCAACTTAGCCGCATCATTTTTTTCCAGTGCTTGATATACGGCATATAGCTCGTCTGCATATTGCTTCACTTCGCGCAACAACGCCTCGCGATTCGCCAAACAAATATCGCGCCACATTTCCGGCGAGCTAGCGGCAATGCGCGTGAAATCGCGGAAGCCACTGGCCGCAAACGACAGTAGCAAATCGCGATTATCGCGCTGGGCGATGTCATGCACCAAGACAAACGACAGCAGATGCGGCAAGTGGCTGACCGCAGCAAACACCTCATCATGCTGCGGCGGGGTTAATACGTTGATGGACGCACCGCACATCTCCCACGCCGATTTAATTTTTGCGACGGACTCCGCCGTATTTTCCGGTAAAGGGGTCAGCACCACTTTTTTGCCTTGATACAAATCTGCTTGTGCTGCGGCTGCGCCACTTTTTTCGCCACCCGCAATGGGATGCGCGGGGACAAACTGCTTCACATGCACACCAAAATTTTCATAAGCATGTTGCACCACATCACACTTGGTGCTGCCGCCATCGGTGACCAGCGTGTGCGCGCCCAGATGCGGCGCGATCTGCGCCATGATGTCGGGCATTTGCCCGACTGGTGTAGCGAGCAAAATTAAATCTGCGTCACTAACTTCCACGCCCACATTCACCCCGATGCGATGAATAATACCGAGTTGCTGCGCTTGTTTTAATGTCGCAGCACTGCGCCCAAACCCCACCACCTCATCCACGGCACCCGCTTTGCGCAAGGCTAATGCAAACGAACCACCGATAAGACCGACACCGAAGATAACGATTTTTTTGAAGTGTGGCTGAGTCATGGTGAGTTTGATTAGAGTGTGCTTAGGACAGAGCGGTCATGAAGCGTTTTTGGTAAATGGCCATTTTACCAGACCACCGAGCCATACGCACTCAGCCACACTTGCCATGAGTTGTTGGGATGTTGATCTTAAAGACGCGCACGCTGAGGTGAAGGGTGGAATGGGTTGTGGCATATACGAAAGAAGTTTTCTCAGTAGGTCATGGCGGATGTTTGCGAGACTGATGCACAACCGCAAGGACACGCACTTTTTTTGTATCTAAGCAGTAAATGGGTATCGGGTCATCACCAACTCACGGGTTCCTGACCTTCGCCCCATGTGTCCCAGTAGAGGAAAATCACGCAGACTATTGGCTACCTGCCGGATTTCATCCAAGACGCTTTGCGCCGCTTGCGGATTATTGATTGCAATGTAATCCCAAATATCCGCAACATTGGCGGACGAACGGAGAGACCACTCAAGCAGCCTTTTTTCGCCCACGCCCCGAATTCCCCAGTTGCTGCCAGAATGCCTCATCAGAAAGTACACGGCCCGCTTTTACGTCAGCCAGTCCGGCATCTATTTGCTCGATCACCCACTCTTCGTAATCTAGCTTTTCTGCGATAGCCTGTTTGACAATGACCCCCGTGGTGCGCCGCGAGACGGCAGAGATTTTTTCAAGCCGCTTGAGCATGGTTTGCGGCAACGTGATGGCATTGCTCATGCTCTTCCCTCCAATTACGTTTTCGATGGCTTGAATCCACGCCAAACAAGGCGGAAATAAAGTTCATAATCGCGCAACGGTTCAAACGCATCCATCGGGCAATCAGCGCAGAAGTCGGCGTACAAATCCACGCGGCTGATATTGGCGGGTTCATTCACTACGCCCAGCGTGTTGACGATATGACGCAATCCTTCTTCAGCTTTTTCGATCCCGGCATGGGTCAGGTATGCACTGGAAATCTGCACGTAGGCGAGCGGCATCGACTTAGAGCGAGAATTGCTGGCTTGGATACAGTAAGCGTTATCTACCAGCACATAAGAAAATCGCCTGCGCCTTTATCGCGCACCTCAAACAGATGCTCGCAGATGGTTACCTGAGCGATGGACTGGTTAAGATCATCTTCCATCTGGGCAAGCTCTTTCAGGCGAGCGAGTTTTTGATCCCAATCCTCTGACATCACGCCGGGATATGAAAGATAAAGGCTATCAACTCCAAACCTCAACAGCTTGGATTTTTCTGGATTGGATTTTGATTTTCCGGTGAGGTCTTGCCAAAGCTTGTTGACGCTGAAGGAAGCTGGCACGTGTAAGGATGTTGAGTTTTGCCCGAGTATTATCTGTGGCGGCATCGATTTGACGCAACTGTTTTGAAGGGCTGCTTTTTACCATTCTGCTTGCAATTGTTAACTATGCTTCCGATTCCACTAGAGTCAGTCGGCTAGCATGTTACAAGTGCCTGCTGTTCGGCCATAGGTGTCGACTGTTGGTGTCAGCTTTGGAGCAGGCAATCCCAGAGGCTGACTGCCTACAATGTGCCAATTGTAGGCGCTCATATTTTTTATCTAAAGGCGCCACTTATATAAGTCCACACCATGTTGAACGGACGAAAGGCGTGTTTGCCGATTTCAATATTCAAATTTGTGATGGGCTAAATATGCTTATCCGATGGAATCGAAAAAACCTGTTAGCTCTGAAAACTTTTTGTCCACCTATCCTGATAAAAAATTAAGTCTGTTATTGGGGTCTACATTACGTTGTATCTTTTGCGAGGGCCTGTCTTGGTAATAGAAACGATTCCTGAAAGTATTAGACTACACCGTTTGCAACAAGTGATTAGAATAGATCGTCTTTGCTCTTTATAATGCCAAGCTGATTTGATCTTATAGCTATTCAATACGAATTAAAACAGGAATGACACAATGACCAGCAGCCAACAACGCGCCGCACTGCAAAGCCAAATCTGGAAAATCGCCAACGACGTACGCGGTGCAGTGGATGGCTGGGATTTTAAGCAGTATGTACTCGGCACTCTGTTTTATCGCTTTATCAGTGAAAACTTTGCCAGCTACATCGAAGGCGGAGATGACAGCATTAACTATGCGCAACTCGGCGATAAGGTCATCACCCCGGAAATCAAAGACGATGCCATTAAAACCAAGGGCTACTTCATCTACCCCAGCCAGTTATTTGCCAACATTGCCGCAGGCGCTAACACCAACGAAAGCTTGAATACCGACCTCGCCGCCATCTTTGCAGCCATCGAAAGCTCCGCCAACGGCTACCCATCAGAAGGTGACATTAAAGGCCTGTTTGCCGATTTTGATACCACCAGCAACCGCCTTGGTAACACTGTGGTCGATAAAAACACTCGCTTGGCCGCCGTACTCAAAGGCGTAGCAGGGCTAAACTTTGGTGATTTTGAAGGCAACCACATCGACCTGTTTGGCGATGCCTATGAGTTTCTCATCTCCAACTACGCCGCCAATGCTGGTAAATCCGGTGGCGAATTTTTCACCCCGCAACACGTGTCCAAGCTGATTGCCCAACTGGCCATGCACAAGCAAACCCGCGTCAATAAAATTTATGACCCCGCGTGTGGTTCTGGCTCGCTGCTGCTGCAAGCCAAAAAACACTTTGACGCCCATATTATTGAAGACGGTTTTTGGGGTCAGGAGCTCAACCACACCACCTACAACCTGGCGCGGATGAACATGTTCTTGCACAACATCAACTACGACAAGTTCAATATCCAGCTGGGTGATACGCTGCGAAATCCGTATTTTGGTGATGACAAACCCTTCGATGCCATTGTCTCCAACCCGCCTTACTCGGTGAAATGGATAGGAGCAGACGACCCTACCCTGATCAACGATGACCGCTTTGCGCCTGCTGGTGTGTTAGCACCCAAATCCAAAGCCGACTTTGCTTTTGTGCTGCATGCCTTGAGTTATCTCTCCAGCAAAGGCCGCGCCGCCATTGTCTGCTTCCCCGGTATTTTTTACCGGGGCGGTGCCGAGCAAAAAATCCGCCAATATCTGGTGGATAACAACTACGTTGAAACCGTGATCTCGTTAGCACCCAACCTGTTTTTTGGCACCACCATCGCCGTGAATATTCTGGTGCTGTCCAAACACAAAACTGACACCACCACTCAGTTTATTAATGCCGCCGGCCTGTTTAAAAAAGAAACCAATAACAACGTGCTCACCGACAAGCACATCGAACACATCATGCAGGTGTTCGATAACAAAGCCGATGTTGAACACTTTGCCAAATCGTTGCCTTCTGATGCCATCGCTGCCAACGACTACAACCTCTCGGTCAGCAGCTATGTAGAAGCCAAAGACAACCGCGAAGTGGTGGATATTGCCGAGCTGAATGCCGAACTAAAAATCACCGTCGCCAAGATCGAAAAACTGCGGGCGGAAATAGATGCCATCGTCGCCGAGATTGAAGGCGAGGAGGCCGAGGCATGAGCGATGTCATTATTTACACCACCGAAGACGGTACGACCAAAATTGATTTACGCCTGGAAAACGGCACGGTTTGGTTATCTCAATTAGAAATTGCCGAGCTTTTTCAAACCACCAAGCAAAATATCAGCAAGCACATTCAGGCTATTTTTGACGACCAGGAGCTGGTCGAAAAAGCAACTGTCAACCAACAGTTGACAGTTCAAAAAGAAGGTGGGCGCGAGGTTACACGCACGATTTCGCTGTATAACCTGGATGTAATTCTGGCAGTCGGCTATCGTGTACGTTCGGTGCGTGGCGTGCAATTCAGGCGCTACGCGTCCACTGTTTTGAAGGAATACCTCGAAAAAGGTTTTGCCTTGAATGACGAGCGCCTGAAAAACCTCGGTGGTGGAAATTACTGGAAAGAATTGCTCGGTCGCATTCGCGATATTCGTTCCAGTGAAAAAGTGATGTACCGCCAAGTGCTCGACCTATACGCCACCGCAACAGACTACACCCCCGATAGCGAACAAAGCCTCACGTTATTTAAAATCGTACAAAACAAACTGCACTATGCCGCCCACGGCCATACCGCCAGCGAAGTCATCTACCTGCGCGTGGATAGCGATAAACCCTTTGCGGGCTTAAGCAGTTTCAAAGGCAGCCAGCCCACACAGGCCGAAGCCATGATTGCCAAAAACTACCTCAGCGAGCAGGAGCTGCGAGTACTGAACAATCTGGTTTCGGCCTATTTCGACTTGGCCGAGATAAACGCCATAGAACAGCGTGAAATGCGCATGGCCGATTATGTGCGCGAGCTGGACAATATCCTGAGCTCCACCGGGCGGCAGGTTCTGGACAATGCCGGTAACATCTCGCATACCCAGGCTGCAAACAAAGCCAAGCTGGAATACCAGAGCTACAAAGCCAAAACGCTGGACAATGTGGAAAAGGATTATCTAAAAACCATTGCTACACTGGAAAAGCAGGCAAAAGAAGAGAGCCGTAAAAAATGAGTGACATGAATTTTATGGAAAAGCTGCTGGATGGGGTTGAGGTTGAATGGAAGGCGCTGGGGGAAATTACGACAATAAAAACAGGCCCATCAGTAAACAAGCAAATGATTTCAGCCAACCCTGGTGAGTACCCTGTAATTAACAGTGGGCGCGACCCGCTTGGTTTCATCAACGAGTGGAATACTGATAATGATCCAATTGGTGTAACAACACGAGGTGCTGGGGTTGGGTCAATTACATGGCAAGCGGGAAAATACTTTCGCGGTAACCTGAATTACTCAGTAAGCATAAATAGCAATCAAAAAATTAGCATAAGGTATCTCTATCACCTGTTGCTCGAAATGCAACATGACATACAGGCGTTATGTACATACGACGGAATTCCCGCTTTAAATTCAGGCAACTTAAAGGAACTTCAAATCCCCATTCCATGCCCTGACAAGCCGGAAAAATCGCTTGAGATTCAAGCCGAAATCGTCCGCATTTTGGATACCTTCACCGAGCTGACCGCCGAGCTGACCGCCGAGCTGACCGCCCGCAAAAAACAATACAACTACTACCGCGACCAGTTGTTGAGCTTTGAAGAAGAGGAAGTGGAATGGAAAAGTTTAGACGACGTTGTTTCATTTAGGCGAGGCTCTTTTCCTCAGCCATACGGAAATAGCGGCTGGTATGACGGTGAAGGCAGCATGCCCTTTGTTCAAGTGGCAGATGTTTCTGATTTTGGTTTTACTTTAAACAGGGAAACCAAACAAAGAATTTCAAAATTAGCACAACCAAAAAGTGTGTTTGTTGAGGCTGGTACAGTTATTGTGTCATTGCAAGGCACTATAGGCCGCGTGGCGATCACTCAGTATGACTGCTATCTGGATAGAACTTTAGCGATATTCACCAACTACAAAGAAGATATAAATAAAAAATATTTTGCATACCAATTAAAAAGTAAATTTGATGTCGAAAAAGAGTTTGCAAGAGGTAGCACACTAAAAACAATCACGAAGGAAGAATTTTCAAAATTTCAAATTCCTGTCCCACCTCGTGCTGAGCAAGAGCGTATTGTTTCCATCCTGGACAAATTCGACACCCTGACCCACTCCATCAGTGTAGGCTTGCCCCGCGAAATTGAATTGCGCCAAAAGCAATACGAGCACTACCGTAATTTGCTGTTGAGCTTTCCCAAACCAGTGTCAGAAGTATTTACAGGGGCATAGCATGAAAATATCACAGGTGAAGATTTCAAATTTCCGTGGCTATAAGGATGAGACAAGCATAAATTTCGAAGAGTTAACGGTGTTCGTTGGAAAAAATGATATTGGGAAATCGACTGTTCTTGAAGCACTTGACGTATTTTTCAATGAAGGAAAGGGAGTTGTAAAACTGGATAAGGAAGACATGAATAAGCAAGGTCTTGCCGATGGGAATAATGATATTTGTATAGCGGTAGTTTTTGAGGACTTGCCGACCTCTCTGGTAATAGACAGCACTAATGAAACAACACTTCAAGATGAGTATCTGCTAAATAGCCAAGGTAAACTGGAGATAGTCAAAATTTATCCGAATGCAGGCAAGGAAAAAGTGTCTGTAAAGGCAAACCATCCCACCAATCCGGGCTGCTCAGGCCTTCTACTAAAAAAGCAGAAGGAGTTGCAGGAAATTATCAAGAAAGATTCTATTGCCTGTGATGATGAAAAGAAAAACGCCATTATGCGCAAAGCTATTTGGGCACATTATTCAGATGATCTTCAACTAAGCGAAGGTGAAATTGATGTAACAAAAGAAGATGCAAAAAATATTTGGGATCAGCTAAGAAACTACATGCCGCTGTATTCGCTCTTTCAATCTGACCGAAAGAACAGTGACGGTGATAGTGAAATTCAAGATCCTATGAAATTGGCTGTTCAAGAAATCCTGAAGGGCACAGATATTCAGTCTGCGCTAAAAAAAATTGCGACAGAAGTTGATTCCAAACTTAAAGAGGTGGCCGATCGTACGCTCGAAAAGCTGAAAGAAATGAATCCGGAAGTTGCCCAAAGCCTTAATCCGGTTATCCCGCCTGTGGAAAGTCTGAAATGGGCTGATGTGTTCAAGAATGTCTCTATTTCAGGAGATGAAGATATACCCATCAATAAGCGTGGGAGCGGTGTAAAAAGGCTAGTTCTTCTCAGTTTTTTCAGAGCAGAAGCCGAAAGAAGAAAATTAGAAAAGAATGTTCCTGACATCATTTACGCAATTGAGGAGCCAGAAACATCACAACACCCTGAGCACCAAAAAAAGCTTATTGATGCTTTTATTGATCTATCAAAAGGGCCACACACTCAAATCATTCTGACAACCCATAGTCCGGCTATTGTCAAAATGCTGAATTTTGAGCATTTGAAACTAATCAAAGGAAGTCTGCCTAAAGAGATTGTAAGTATTCAGAGACACAACTTGCCCTATCCATCACTTAACGAAGTAAATTTTCTTGCTTTCAATGAGTCTGATGATGGCTACCACAATGAGCTGTATGGATACATTGAAAGTGAAGGCTGGTTGCCAGAGTATAAAAATGGGAAGGCAACAAAAACTTATACAAAAATTAAACAAAATGGTGAGACGCAGCAAGAGCATAGGATTCTGAGCGAATACATCCGGCACCAGATTCATCATCCTGAAAATACTCATAATGTGCGATTCACAACCGTTGAGTTAGGGCAGTCAATAAATGAAATGCGCACATTCATTGTGGGGAAGAAGAATGGTTGACTACACCAAACCCATCGCCGAATCCAATAACTTTATCGTTTTAGATAAATATAGCAAGGAATGGAAAGTTAGCGAAAGCTACCAAAGTGAATATGATTTGGAGCGGGAATTTATTCAGGATTTGCAGAATCAGGGCTATGACTATGTGCCCGATTTAAACACGCCCGAGAAACTGATCGCCAATGTGCGCGAGCAGTTGCAAGCCCTGAACAATATGCAATTTTCCGACGGCGAGTGGCTGCGTTTTGTAGAAACCTATCTGGATATACCCAGTGATAGCATCGTCGATAAAACCCGCAAAATTCATGATGACTATATTCACGATTTTGTGTTTGATGATGGCCGCATTAAGAACATTTACCTGCTGGACAAAAAGAACATTGCCCGCAACAAGGTGCAAGTCATCAAGCAGTTTGAGCAAACCGGCAGCCACGCCAACCGTTACGATGTGACTGTGTTGGTTAACGGCCTGCCCCTCGTTCAGGTCGAGCTGAAAAAACGCGGCGTGGCGATTCGTGAAGCTTTTAATCAGGTGCACCGCTACAGCAAAGAGAGCTTTAATAGCGAGCATTCTTTATTCAGGTATTTACAGC
>Ga0209824_10000523_pt1 | contig 23804 bp, 20 predicted proteins | sample VDWuncwatermetaG_FD_184124 | JGI IMG/M metagenome (GOLD analysis project Ga0209824, IMG submission 184124) | Wastewater microbial communities from Netherlands to study Microbial Dark Matter (Phase II) - VDW unchlorinated drinking water (SPAdes)... ...
GGTTGAAGAATTGTCGGATAAATTAAATTTGCGTTTGACGCATATCGGCCAGATTACAGCAGGGCAAGGTTGTATAGTACGCACACAAAATGGGCAAATTGTCCCTATGGAGAAACTTGGTTATGCCCACTTCTAACGGATTGCCTGCTTCAGAGTTGCGCGTGCAGCCCTCTTGGCAATTTATTCTGAGCCATCCTGCACATTTTTTTGCTTTTGGATTTGGTAGCGGCCTTTTTCCGCGTTCGCCTGGCACAGCGGGCACGCTCATCGCTTTCCCCATCTACTGGCTGGTTGCGCCGTGGGTATCAGACGCAATATTTATTTTAATTTTGGTGGGCGCGTTTGCGGCGGGGGTGTGGATCTGCGATAAAACCGGTCAAGCATTAGGCGATGCGGATTATGGCGGCATCGTGTGGGATGAAATCGTCGCGTTTTTGCTGGTGCTTATTTTTACGCCTGCGGGACTGTTGTGGCAGATACTCGCGTTTTCGCTGTTTCGTTTTTTCGATATCGTCAAGCCGCCGCCCATCCGATATTTTGATAGCAATTGGCACGGTGGACTCGGCGTGATGTTTGACGATCTGCTCGCAGCGGGTTACACGTTGCTGTGTTTGGCATTGTTGAAGAGTGCCGTTATATGAAAAAGGGCATGCAATTTTTGCGTGCGATATTTTTATATGTGTTGTTATGGTGTGGCCTTTGCGCGCCCGCACTGGCCGAAGTATTTATCGGAAAAATTACCACCGTGCTGGATGGCGATACCGTCTTAGTGGTGCGCGAAGGTGCACAACAAGCATTCATGACAGTGCGTTTGGCTGAGATTGACGCACCAGAAAAAGATCAAGCATATGGCATGGCTTCGCGGCAATCGTTGATTGACATGGTGCTCAATAAACAAGTACGCGTCACCACGCAAGCGGTAGACAATTACGGGCGGTTAATTGGCATGATTACTTTGGGTGAGCTTAATGTAAATCACGCGCAGGTGCAGCACGGCATGGCGTGGGAAAGTTCGCGCTTCCATAACAACAAGCCGGTGCTGGCCTTGCAGCAAGAGGCGCAACAAAATCGACGAGGATTGTGGGCGGGGGCAGACCCTGTTGCGCCCAACATCTGGCGCAAAAATCACGCACCTTTATCCGCGCAGCCAGTTACGCAAACACCGACTGCGATACCGCATCAAGCGGTGAAAAAAAGTGATTGTGATAAGCGAAGCTGCGCGCAAATGAAATCGTGCGAGGAAGCAAAATTATATTTTGCACGGTGTACGGCGAATGCTTTAGATGGCGACAGAGACGGCGCGCCATGTGAAAATTTATGCGCGGCAGAGAAAAGTAAAAAGCATTAGGCGTTGTACTATTGATGGAGAAACGCCCCTGATAGCTTATTCAAAGACCAGTTGTTTTATAGGTAGTTATGGTTGGAGGACCTCAGTTTCGCTCCCTCATCCCAACCCTTCTCCCAGAGGGAGAAGGACTTTTCCTCCCTCTCCCTCCGGGAGAGGGATAAAGGGTGAGGGAACAAATTGGCATGGTTAAACCCAGAAATAGAATTAAAGTTTGATCCAATGACAGCCGCTCGCATCACACCGCAACGCGTTCCCCGACTGATACCAATCCCCTAACACCCAGCGTTGGCAAGGGTGTCCATCCACAATATGCTCATGCAGATTGAGCCTGTGCGTATGGCCGTGAATTAAGCGTGGATAATGATAGTGTCGCAGCATGTCTGCCACTGCCTCAACATTCACATCCATAATTTCACTGTGTTTGGTTTTTTTCTCACGTTCGCTGCGCGCGCGAACTTGTTCGATAAAAGCTTTGCGTTGCGCCAAGGGCTGCGCTAAGAATTGCTGCTGCCAGGCAACATTTTGCACCTGCTTGCGATAAGTTTGGTAGGCAATATCATCGGTGCACAGCAAGTCGCCATGCGTTAATAAAGTCGGCGTGCCGTATAAATTTAACAAGGTGGGGTCGGCCAGCAAAGTCGCGCCACAAGCGGTGGCGAGTTGCTGTGCCATCAAAAAATCGCGGTTGCCATGCATGATAAAAACGGGCGTGCCATTGGTCGAGAGTGTGTGCAGCGCACCGATAATTTGCTGGTGATGCGGGTCATCGAGATCGTCATCACCCGCCCAGTATTCAAACAAATCCCCCAAAATATACAGCGCCTCCGCTTGGGGAGCTCGCTGCTGCGCGAAGCGCAAAAAAACCTGCGTGCTCTGCGTGTTTTCTACACAGAGGTGCAGGTCGGAAATAAATAGGCTGTGGGCCATGAGATTGAGTTATATCCAGATAGCTCATTAAAGTGCAACGCCGTCATTCCCGCGCAGGCGGGAATCCAGCAAAAAAACACTCCGCGAGTGCGTGGTTGTTGCCAATTTATTGGTTTTACAATCACGGTCTACCCCTTGCGGGTGCGCGGCAACATCTTAATATTGACCCCTACGCGCGGGGGTTTTTTAATCAACTGGATTCCCGCCTGCGCGGGAATGACGGCACGAATAGACTGGATGAGTTAAATAGAATGAGACAGTGACCGAACTCACTCCGCCACCACTTCCGCTTTGGTAATCACCACATCTTCCATTGGCACGTTGGCATGACCGGCGCGATTGCCCGTTTTCTGTTTGCTGATGCGCGCGATGACATCTTCACCCGCGACCACTTTGCCAAATACGCAGTAGCCATATCCGCTGCCGGTTGGTGCGGTGTGGTTGAGGAAGCTGTTGTCTACTGTGTTAATGAAAAACTGAGCCGTCGCCGAATGCGGGTCAGAAGTGCGCGCCATGGCGATGGTCAGGTAATCATTTTTTAGGCCGTTGGCGGCCTCATTGGTGATGGGGGCGTTGACCGGTTTTTGTTTCATGCCCGGCTCAAAGCCGCCACCTTGCACCATAAATTGATCCATCACGCGATGAAAAATAGTGTTGGTATAGAAACCACTATTCACATAATCGAGAAAGTTTTTGACGGTAACAGGGGCTTTTTCTGGGTACAGTTCCAGAGAGATAATGCCGTGGTTGGTATGTAGGTTGACCATCTTGAGAGTTCCTTTTTTGCTTGGTTGTGGAGAAGGGGGTTGATGAGAAAGGGGCTGTTTGGAAACGCTTGCTGGCGTTGAGGCGGCAAAGCTGCCACTCGAAAATAAGGCAAATAATACGGTGAAAAATATTGCCGATAATTTCATGATGCAGATCCTTCGTAAATAATTTGCCAGCGGTTGTCGCGCTTCATCCAATACTGCCGCTTTTTCATTTGGTTGGATAAATTGTTGCTCGAATAATCTTGATCGAAACTGACCACCACCATATTCGGTTGGCTGGGATAGGCGAACATGCTCAGTTTACTCATGCCGACTTTAATCCAGGATTTGCCAGAATTCACTAATTTTTTCTGCTGCGACCATGCATGGAAATCCACACCATTGCTGTTGAAATCGGGGGAGTAATGTTGCAAATAAGCATCGGTGTTAATGCTCGACCATGCAGCGCGCCAGTGCTCTATCGCTTGCATTAACTCGGTGCGTTCAAGTTGATCTTGTTCGTTACGCCAATCAATTTTATGGGTGATGATGACCGGCGTAATTCCCACTTGCATCAGCGTGCTAATTTTTTCTAAATCAGGATTGGTCATCACCACGCAGCCGTTGCTGGCGCGCGGCGGACGGCTGTAAGTGTCGGTCGGTGTGCCGTGCAGCCATATTCCAAAACCGTTGCGACCGAGCTTGCGATCCCAAGCGTTGGGATAGTTGATCGGAAATGCGCCGCTGCCATAAAAATCCGAGAGCTTGCTTTTGGGTAAATTGTCGATAATAAAATATACACCCAACGGTGTTTTTTGGTCACCCTCTATAATTTTATCCGTGCCGAGCTTGCCGATGCTGATGTAAAAATCAGCCACGTAACGCGCCTCACCATTCACGTTTTCATACAGGTACAGCGTGGACTGGCTGGTATCCACCACAATTGCATAACGCTGGCTGTCATCCATATGCCATAAATATTTGGGTGTGAGCGTCGGCGGTGCGGCCTGCATTCTTTGCAGGCGCGCGCGCGCTTCATCGCGTAGATCTTGCACTTGTGCTTTAGGTGCGCCGGGCATGTTGCCAAATTCGTTGAGCACCTGGGCGCGTGCCAGCAGCAAATCACCTTTGACCAAATGCGCGAGCTTAAAATTGGGATTGATTTTAATCATCGCATCAACCTCGTTCATGGCAGCATCTAGCTTGTTATCGTTGATAGACATCAAACTTTTAACCAGCATCGCTTCCATGCTGGGTGGCGCGTTTGGTTGCTCACCGGCGTGGGCAAACCCTGCCCACGCAAGTGACAGCAGAAAGGTAAGTTGCAATGAGTAAGCGCGAATCGACATTTATTTTCCAGAACGCTCTTCTTGAATGAGCCATTTCCCGTTTGATTTTACCAGCGATAAAGTTTTTCTGGAGGATCGTTGCAAATGGCTGGCGCGGTAGCTTTGAATAAAAGTAACCGTGGCGTGTGTGTCGTCAGTCAAGCTGACTACCGGTTGATGTACGTCGACTGCAATAAACTTTGGACGCTGAATACGTTCGGTGCGTGTCGCTTGCCATTGCGCAAAACTTTCGCCCGCTGAAGTTTTAAAGCTGGGCGCGTAAAACGCAAGATAATTTTTCACGCGCTTGGCCGACCATGCCGCTGCCCAGTCATGCACCGTGCGTAAAATATTTTTTGTATCACGCTCACTCGCATCAATGATAGCCGAGGCGGGACTCGCAGTAGGCGATGCAGGAACAGATGGCTTGATAGCGGGTGGCGCAATAACCGGTGTCTCAATAACGGGCTTTTCAATAGTCGCTACTTGCGTTGCGCTGGCTTGATTGCGGCTATGCAATTCTTTAATTAACGCTAATTGGGTTGGCGCGTGGGCATTGCCGCGATCTAATTGCAAGGCGCGGTCATATGCTTGGCTGGCAAGTTTGGCGTAAATATCGCCTAAGTTATCATGTGCTGCCGCGTAGCTGGGGTGGGTGCGGATCGCCTTTTCCAGTGCGGCTTGGGCTTTGTCATACTGCCCTTGCGCGGCGTATAAAACGGCTAAATTGTTATATGGCTCAGGCAATTCTGGATGATCTTCGGTCAATGCAATAAAGCTGGCGATGGCCTCTGCTGTTTGATTTTTATCGGTCAAAATGATGCCTTTTAGAAAGCGTGCCTGAGTATCTTTGGGGTGTGTCGCGAGATAAATATTTACCTGATTTAATGCGCGATCATGCTGGCCTTGCTGGGATAAACTTTTAATCGCTTGGATTTCATTTGCGTTGGCATTCAGGCTAACGCTGAGCAAGGCAGCACTACCGCATAGCATGGCAAAGTAACAAAGGCGGCTGAGTAAACGCATGCAGTAATATTCTTTCGGGTGGGATGGGTTAAAACAGATGGCGAATACGCCAAGCATGTCATTTTAAAGTGGCTCGGATTCTATCAAATGTAGGCATGAGTTTCACTGCCTATCTTGATGTGGATTTAAATAAGCGTCCTCCAATTAATTGCCAGCTTACTGGATTACCTGCTGCATTGAAGCGATGATTTTCGGGTAAAATCGCGTATTATTTTTGCGTTAACCATTTAATTCACACACGTCAATGAGCAGCAGCCCACCTTCCCCCGCCCCGCATTTTATACGCAACATCATCGAGGCCGATCTGTCCAGCGGCAAACATGCCGGCGTTGTGACGCGCTTTCCGCCCGAGCCGAACGGCTATTTGCATATCGGCCATGCCAAATCTATTTGTTTGAATTTTGGTTTGGCGCAAGATTTTAACGGCACGTGTAATCTGCGTTTTGACGATACCAATCCCGAAAAAGAAAGCCAAGAGTACGCGCAGTCTATTCAAGATGACGTGCGCTGGTTGGGCTTTCAATGGCAGGGTGAGGTGCGCTGGGCATCGGATTATTTTGAGCAGCTATACGGCTATGCTTGCGAACTTATCAACGCTGGCAAGGCTTACGTTGAAGATTTATCTGCCGATGAAATTCGCGAATATCGCGGCACGCTTACGCAAGCCGGAAAAAATAGCCCGTACCGCGATCGCAGCGTGGCCGAAAATCTAGATTTATTTCAACGCATGCGTGCCGGAGAATTTGCCGATGGCGCACGGGTGCTGCGTGCAAAAATTGATATGGCCTCAGGCAATATCAATCTGCGTGACCCGGTCATTTATCGCATCCGCCGCGCCCACCATATTCGCACTGGCGATGATTGGTGCATCTACCCGATGTACGATTACACACACTGCATTTCCGACGCGCTGGAAAATATTACCCACTCGTTGTGCACCTTGGAATTTGAAGATCACCGCCCTTTATATGACTGGGTGCTCGATCAATTGAGCGTTCCGTGTCATCCGCAACAAATAGAATTTTCGCGGTTGGAGTTACGCTACACCCTCACCAGCAAGCGTAAATTATTACAATTGGTGAATGCGCAACAAGTATCCGGCTGGGATGATCCGCGTATGCCGACTATTATCGGAATGCGTCGGCGTGGCTACACGCCGCAGGGCATTCGTGAGTTTGCGCGCCGGATTGGCATATCTAAAAGCGAAAACATTGTTGATATTTCTGTGTTGGAAGGCTGTGTGCGCGAAGATTTAGAAGCGCGTGCACCGCGCATCATGGCGGTGGTGCAGCCGCTCAAAGTGATCATCACTAATTTTGATGAAGTGCAGGCTACTTCGCGCAACGCAGATTTTCATCCGCAGCATCCCGAGCTCGGTAACCGACTCGTTCCCTTTGATAAAGAAATTTGGATCGAGGCTGATGATTTTTCTGAAGCCCCGCCGGAAGGTTGGCAGCGGCTCACGACGGGCGGCGAAGTACGTTTGCGCTACAGCTACGTCATGCGTTGTGATGCGGTCATAAAAAATGAAGTGGGCGAAATAATCGAATTACATTGCTCGATTGATGCCGACACCTTAGGTAAAAATCCGGTCGGGCGCAAAGTAAAGGGTGTGATTCATTGGCTATCGGTACAACACGCGCTGCCCGCTGAAATGCGTTTATACGATAGGCTGTTTACCGTGCCCGTGCCGGACGCAGATAAGACAAAAGATTTTAACGATTTTTTAAATCTGCAATCGCTTACCGTGGTGCAGGGCTGGGTTGAAGCAGCGGCGAGCGATGCCGCACCAGAAACGCGTTACCAATTTGAACGGCTCGGTTATTTTTGCGCGGATAGGCACGATCATCAGCCCGGCAAAAAATTAGTATTTAACCGCACGGTTACTTTGAAAGATTCTTGGTCAAAAGAGCAGGGTTGAAACTCATGCGTATCTCTACAAATTCAAACTTTCGTCATTCCCCCCTGCGCGGGAATGACGGATTATTAGAGACACTCTGATGCTAAAAATCTACAACACGCTCACGCGCAGCAAGCAGGAATTCATCCCCATCACGCCCGGCAAAGTTCGCATGTATGTGTGCGGCATGACCGTGTACGACTATTGCCACCTCGGTCACGCGCGTGTGATGGTGGTGTTTGACATGACTTATCGCTGGCTGCTGGCGAGCGGTTTAGAGGTGATGTACGTGCGCAATATCACCGACATTGACGATAAAATTATCAAGCGTGCTGCGGAAAATGGGGAGTCCATCCACGCCCTCACCCAACGCTTTATTGATGCCATGCATCAAGATGAACGCGCTTTGGGCGTGTTAGAGCCGAGTGTCGAGCCGCGCGCCACGCAATATGTGCCGCAGATGTTAGCCATGATTGCTAAATTAGAAACGAACGGATTGGCCTATCGCGCTGCTGATGGCGATGTAAATTTTGCGGTGCGAAAATTTGCGGGCTATGGAAAATTATCCGGCAAATCACTGCAAGATTTACGCGCGGGCGAACGTGTGGAAGTGAATGACGGCAAGCATGATCCGCTGGATTTTGTGCTGTGGAAACATGCCAAGGCTGACGAGTCAGACGAAGTGAAATGGGATTCTCCGTGGGGTGCAGGCCGCCCCGGCTGGCATATCGAGTGCTCGGCGATGAGCTCAGAGATTTTAGGCAAGCATTTTGATATTCATGGCGGTGGCGCGGACTTGCAATTTCCGCATCACGAAAATGAAATCGCCCAATCCGAAGGCGCGCATCTGCATGATGAAGGAAATCAGGGCACCTTCGTGAACGTGTGGATGCACAATGGATTCGTGCGTGTAGATGATGAAAAGATGTCCAAGTCGCTGGGCAATTTTTTTACCATACGCGAAGTGTTGGAAAAATATGATGCGGAAGTCGTGCGGTTTTTTATTCTACGCGCGCATTATCGCAGCCAGCTCAATTATTCGGACGCGCACTTGGATGATGCCAAGAGTGGGTTAACGAGGTTGTATACGGCGTTGAAGGGAACCTCTAAAAATCAAAAGCACTCCTTCTCCCTCTGGGAGAAGGTTGGGATGAGGGAATCACAATCAATGAGTTATCTCCCTCACCCTAACCCTAACCCTCTCCCAGAGGGAGAGGGAATTATTAGAGGTTCCCTGAAGAGTGCGCCCACTTCGTCCTCTCCAACAGGAGTGATTGCGGTTAATTGGAGCACCCCGCACGCGCAACGCTTTCAAGCCGCGATGAACGATGATTTCAACACGCCTGAGGCCGTGGCGGTGTTATTTGATTTAGCCAACGAGGTGAATCGCACGCAATCAGAGGAAGCGGCTGAGCAACTAAAATTACTGGGAAGTGTGCTGGGTATATTGCAACGTAATCCGATAGGGTTTTTGCAGGGGGGGGGGGCTGCCCAAGCTAACATTGCTTTAGGCGAGCTGACTTCGGTTGCTACTGCGACTGTCGGTCATACACCCTCATCCATCAACCATCTAATCGCAGCGCGCACTGCCGCCAAGCAGGCAAAAAATTACGCTGAGGCAGATCGTATCCGCAAAGCATTATTAGCTGAAGGAATTGTGTTAGAGGATGGTGCTGCAGGAACAACTTGGCGGCGAGCTTGATGAATTATTGAGTTGCTTTAGGGCAATCTACCTGCTCTGACCATGCGATTAATAAGTACATGCGGTGATACCCAAACCATGATGTCATCAAAGTCGGTGGTGGGCGAATGGCTGACAAAAATACGGTCACTGTCGGCACTATTGGGATTGGGGTTTTCTGCCTCATCTGTACTGGTGCCTCCGCTTCCGCCATTTTTTCCTGTGGAATAAATAACTACTGGGACTCCGGGATTGGAGGTGAGCGAGGAGTTAGCGACAGAACATTTGTCGGGTTCACTGCTTGCAGATGAGCATACGAGCAAGTCGGGGGAGAGATCGTCAATTCCTTGTTTACGCATCCCGTTTGCAGAGGTAAAGGGGTTTGTGGAGCCCGCAGAGGTAACTGCGTAGCGGATGCGGTTACCCCATGCATCCATTGCGTAACCTAGATTATTAGATGCTGAAATGCCTAAGGTGGCCGCAGGAACAAAACCATCACGGAAATTTGAACATTTACCGTTGGTTTTATCACCCCCCCCTGAAGCAAAGCTCTCTGCGCCATTACTGTTAGCAGAGGCAGGGCACGGTAGGCGGCCATTAGTGACAGTAAACCCTATTAATGCCTGCTGAATTTCATCCAGTTGTTTGCGGGTTTCGCTTGTGTATTTTTGCTCCATCAAGCTGGAAATGGTTGGCACTAATCCAGCCAACAGTAGCCCCATAATCAGCAATACCATTGCGAGTTCTATTAAGGTAAAGCCACGCAAATGCCGTTTTGAGTTTGCAGTGTTAGACGATAACTTGGGTAAACGCGGCATTAACGGTCACTCGCAATCAGCAGTGGTGTGTGTGATAGGGCTAGGCGGAATGGTTCGGCGACAGAAAAAAACACTGTCATTATTCGTTTTGGTTGCGGGTTTACGTTCATAGGTAAGATTGTCGGCAGTAATGTTTTGTTGATCGTAATCACCGTTTTCATCTTCAAGATAATTCTGGATTTCCTCTCTCAACTTGGCAGTGAGGCCAACATCGGCGTTCGTTCTAAATTGTCCGGCACTAGTCCCGATAATAGCGGCGTTGCCTGGCACATTAACATCAGGCAGCGTTCTTCCAGCCATAATGACCACCACTTGCCGGGCAACGGTAGCAGTAGGGGTGTTAACGGTCAGACATGCCGTGCAAGTCGCGTTGTCCGATGGCTTGGGGCTATTCGCTGCCGCCACCCCATAAAATACAAATTCACGCCAATTAGTTTTTAAGGTAACTGCATCAGCATTAAAAGTAGATGAATTGTTGGAGTTGGGGCGTGTTGTAAACATGCAACCTACTGGCCAAGTCGCGCTTAAACCATTGCTATTGGTATTGTTCAAATCGTCTGGCATCCGGCCAAACAGGCGAGATGCCTTGTCTAAAAAGTGTGGCTGAATTTGTGCAGATGCTTGCCCAGACTCTTTCACTTCTGCCGCCCAAGGATACTTGCCACCGTTGTCCCGTGCATATTTCACTAGACAATTAAGTGCTTCGTATGCAACACGCCGTTCAACTGCGGGTATCAAGTCATCTTCGGTAATTGTCAGCAGTTGGTCATTAAACGTAGGTGAAGCTGGCGTGGTAAGAAATGTCGTGTCGCCATTGGCATTTTCACCATCAAGAAAATTAGTTACGGCATTGTTAATCGCAGCGGAGGGGGTGGCGTTATCACGTTGCTGACCCTCTATCACCCCGCCTGGCGAAAAAATAACTGCAACCACATTATTGCCGAGGCCAGAGCCAGTAACAGTCAGTTGCCCTGGCGTGTTGTTATTGATAATGCGACTATCGTCATCTGTAAAATTGCTCGACAAGGCGTACCACAGATGTTCGCCATTTGCATCACGTGCGTCTGCTAATTTTAGTGTTTTCCACGGCAATCTGCCGATATTACTGGGGCAATTATTGCCTGCAAGCGAGTCTGCTACACCATCGTTTGGAATATTGCCACCTGCCGGGTTGTTGGTTATCAGATCAGGACAAGGCAGGCTGCCGGGGCGATTATTATCGCTAATAGCGCGGCCTATCAACGCGTCCTTGGCTTGCGCCAGTGCCGCAACCGTTTGTTGCTGGCGGGCGATTTTCAAATCATGGGCGTTCAGCGAATTAACCAGCACGGTGGTGGAGCCAACCACCATGATGACCAGCATGACCATGAGTACCGCACCGCGTTGGGCGTGATGCCGGGGTTGGGCGTGATATTGGGGTTGGGCGTGATGCTGGGAGTGAAAAATAAATTTGCGGGGGGATGGCATGATTTACTCCTTAAGCACGGATGGTTCTTCAGACTGGGGTTCAGGCTGAAGTTCAGGCAGTGGGCTAGCGGGTTGGGTCAGCTTAATTCTTTCCCCGACTTTTATTTTAATTGGCTGCGGGTTACCGGGGAGTGCTACTGCGAGCGCATCGGGGCTGAGAATATCGCTGTTGCCCGCGCTTTGCGCCACGCCGTTAATCCATACGGTGCGCGCCCCACCGTGTTTTTGTACGATGCCACTGACGGTAACAGACGAGCCCGTTTGGTTGGGTGTAACGTTGCGTGGTTGTGACTGCTCTAGTTGCGCGCGCTGTTTGGGGGTAAAAAATAAACGCCCTAATTCTGCCGCGTGTAGCGTGGGGGAAAGTATAGCGAAAGCGGTGTAAATTAGCACCATTGATCCGGCCAGATAAAGCTTAAAGCCCGTTCTTAAGCCTGTCGAAAGGGAGGTGAACTTCGACAAGTACTGCCCGAGCGGGCTAGATGCTTCACCGCGCTGAATCACCAGCCGCTTAGCGATGTCCAGGTGGGTGGGCATGTCCTGGTGGGTGTGAAGCGGGTAATAGGTCTGCGTCATGATGCATTCCTGTTCTGTAGTGCCAGCCAGCCACCGATGCAGTTTGCTTTAAGTTGGGTGGCAAGGGCGGGGTTAATCGTTACGTTATTGACCGCTGCCGCGCTTGTGCGTTCCACCGTGCATTGCTCTAGGATAAATCGTCCTTTAACTTGGCTATGCAGCGCGTTGAAAAAGTTGATGAGCTGTCCTTCGTGTAACAAATCAAAATCTAAAGTCATTTTGCTCAATCTAAGTACAAAATTGCCACTTTCCAAGGGTGGAATGGGGGTGAAATCTTGTTGCGGAGAAATGGCATATTTGAAGTCTGACACATGATGCTGCTGTCGGATTTTTTCCAGGCCTTCAATCCAATCTAAGCGTTGATTGTTATGGGTAATGTTGCGATTGAGCAAAGCACTGTACTCGGCCATATAGGTTTGCATATTTTCGCGATCTTCCCGCGCACCAGCAAGCTGGCTGCGTGCGGCATTGAGTTGTTGTTGCGCGACACGTTGGTTGGTGTGGGCTTGCAGCAAAAAATCTTCGCTACCAATGATGATCGCGCCCCCTAACAAGAGGGTCAGTAAAAAGACGATCACGCCTAGTTTGATGTGTGGCCAGTCTGGTGGGGAAAATTTCATCGCTTATGGACACCTCTAAAAATCCAAACTTCACCCGCAAGGGGCAGACCGTGGTTGTAAAGCCGATGAATCGGCAACAACCACGCACCGTTGCAATACATTGTTACTCACAAAAAAATGCTTCCTTACATATCAAAACATATGCGGCGTAAGCATTTTTTGCTCGCGCCTTGTCTTGCTTAGCATTTTGAATTTTAGAGATGTCTTTCATATTTCATTATTTTGGCTGCCAAATAATTTTCAGCGCGAACTGCGCCGGCTTGGTGTCGTTTGTGCTGAGCGCGATGCTGCCGGACGCGCTGACATCCAACGGCAATGTTAGGGCCATCACTTGATGCCCCTGTTTGATGAGTGCTTGTTGAAAACGCTCTAGATAATTGAGTCCGCCGCGATAGTTGATCGACCATTCCTGCAATTCGCCATCGACCAATATTACGTGTTCCAGCACATTGGGATTGGTTGGCTCAGTATTTATTTTCCAGGCTAGTTTATCAATTTGTATTTTTGGAAAAGCGTTCAAGGTAATGCTCAAGTCAGCCAACACTTCCTGCGGGGGCGGGGTGTAATGGTCCAGCTTGCGCATCAGCAGCACGGCGGTTTTCATGTCTGTGGCACTGGTTTGTGTGCCAGCAAACCCCGGCGTATCGCGAAACTGTTGTTCAATTTGTTGGGCTTGTTGCGCTATTTGTGCCGCTTCTTGTTTGATTGATTCGCTTTCTGTATTGAGTCCGCGCCCCTCCAAAATATCCGCCACCCCCCACAGTACGCTGGTGAGCATGAGCATCGCGCTCAGTGCCAGCAGACCCCGGCGCAAATGCCAGAGCTTAAAAAAGTGTACGTGCTCCGGCGCGGCGTAATGGCTGGACGGCGGCTTGGCCGCCAACAAATGCAAAAATAGTGGCGTGGCATCTGAATCCACATAACTGGCGGTAGAGTTAAGCTGCTTGCCTAAAGCTTGTATGTCGAGATAGGCATAATGTGTGACCGACGTATTGTGCAGATGGGCTTCCAATTCGCGTTGTTCATTCACGTGACAAATAATTAGCACATCCAGCGTTTGGTTGTGTGGCAACAAACTCAAGCTGTGCAAATAATGTTGGGTGCGCGCGGTCTCAATGGCGACCACTTCGCCAAAAGATTTGCTGGGGTTAATGCTGACCAAGCGCGAAAAGTGCAAGCGTTTTTGGCTGAAATACGTTTCGCGCAAACCTGCGTGTTTTTCCCAAGACAATAGCAAAAGGTGGTCGGAGTGAATGTCCTTGACTAAAGGCGCGCTGATGTTGGGCACAGAATAAATGCCCGCAAGCGGGACACCTTGCGCCAGCATGATAGTCAGCCAAGGCATAATATGCCCCGGGTTGGTTAACGCAGAAAATAAAATAACTTCATCGCGCCGCCCCTCCTCATTGCGCTGCAAGGACAGAGCCTGACGGAAAGGGGTATTGCGATAATACTGCTCAAACTTGCGTTGGATTAGCGCGCTGCGTTCTCGGCCACGCAAATGCGGCACCGTTTCGTGGCGAAAATCTTCCTCGATAAAATCGGTCAGCAGATAGGTGGGGGCATGCTGCGTTTTTAGGAACGCGATGAATTGCTCGCGCCCCTCGGCGTTGTCGGTAAAGTGCTGCGCCGATTCCATTTCCCCTTTTACCCAACGGTAGGCGTAGAAATAATCAGCACTCAGGAATAATAGTAATTTATCGGACATCAAATCTGCACCTTGCCGATGATGTCATAAATAGGCGACAACACCGACAGCATCACCCATCCCAGCAATATGCCCAATACGATGGTCATGGTGGGCTCGATTAAAACTTGCACACGTTTGATGGATTCTTTCACGTCGCGATCATAAAAATAGCTGACGTTACGCAAAGCCAGATCAAGCTCGCCTGTGGCTTCGCCGACCTTTAACATGCGGATGACCAGCGGCGGAAAAATTTTTGTTTTCAAAAAACTTTGTGTGAGATTTTGCCCCGATTCAATCTCGCGGGTGATTTGTTCTAGGCTTTTTGCGATCACCTGGTTGCCCGCCAGCGCGCGCGAATTGGCGATGCAATCTAGCACGGTAATGCCCGAGCGATACATCATGGCAAAGGTGTTGGCGAAACGCGCCAGAATAATTTTTCGCAGAATGGGGCCCGTCGGCCAGATGTGCAGTTTCAAATTATCCACATGATATTGCAGGCTGGGGCGGTAAAACAAAGCCAGCTTAAACGCGGCAAACAGCGCGACGGGCACCGCCAAGATGACATGCCAGTAGTGTACAAAAATGTCCGAGGTGGCCAATAACATGCGCGTTTGAAAGGGAATTTCCTGTCCCATGCTGGTAATAAAACTAACCAATTGCGGCACCAGATAAATCATCAAAAAGAAGGTAATGCCCAGTACCACGCTGCCGACAAACGCGGGGTAGATCATCATGTTGCGGGTCTGTACGGCCAGCTCGTCTTGCCACTTTAACGACTCGGTCAGGTGCTTAAATATTTCGCCCAGACGACCGCTTTCCTCGCCCACGTGGGTTAGGCTGATAAAGACTTGGTCGAACGCCTCAGGGTGGAGTGCCATCGCTTGCGATAATTTTTTGCCGCCTTGGATAGACTCCACCATGCTCGCGATAATCGCCCGAAATTTTGGGTCATCCATGCTGTCGCGCAGATCGGACAGGCAATCCAACAAAGGCACGCCCGCGTGAATAAATTGCTCCAGATTAAAAAAGAACGTGATGAGATCGGGGCGTTTAATTTTTCGATTGCTGAATGTGGCTTTGTTTTTGCTCTCTTTGGCATCGACCAAATCCAGCCCGCTGCGCTTCAAGCGCAGTTCGAGATCGACAATATTTGCCGCATCTTGCACGCCTTTGGATACTTGGCCTTGGGCATTGATTGCTTTGTAGGAATAGAGTGCCACGTTTAGCCCCTTAATTGATACGATCGGTTAAATCGACCACACGCGCCACTTCGGATAATGAGGTGATGCCTTGTAAAACGCGCCGCAAACCATCGCTGGCCAGCGGGCGAAATCCTTTATCTAGAGCGGCTTGCTTGATTTCGCGGATGCTGGCGCGACGCGCTACCAGGTCATCCAAGTCGCTATCCAATTTGAGTAGTTCCATAATAGCCAGTCGCCCAGTGTAGCCTTGATGGCGGCACAACTCGCAGCCCGCAGCCCGATAAAGTGTCTGCTCGTCATCATGATGAATGTGATGGTGTATACCCAATAGTTTGCGTTCGGACGCATCGGGATGATAAGCATATTTGCAATGTGGGCACAGTAGTCGCACCAGCCGTTGGGCGATGATGCCGATGATGTTGCCCGCCATAATATCCGGCAAAATGCCAATGTCGAGCAGGCGCGGTATTGCACCTATAGCCGAATTGGTGTGCAGTGTGGAATACACTTGATGGCCTGTCATGGCGGCGCGAAAAGCCATTTCTGCGGTGGGATGATCGCGAATTTCGCCCACCAAAATAACGTCTGGGTCTTGTCGCATCATCGAGCGGATGCCGTTTACAAAATCCAATTTGGCGGCCTCGTTGACCGAGGTTTGTCGCACCAGCGGAATGGGATATTCAACTGGGTCTTCCAGCGTCATGATATTGATCGATTCGGTATTGATGTGGTTGAGCACCGAATACAGCGTGGTCGTTTTGCCGCTACCGGTGGGGCCGGTCATCAGGATAATGCCTTCCGGCTTAGCGATGATTAGCTTGAGCGTGTTGAGCGCGGTTTCATCCAAGCCTAATTGGTTGATTGGCACGATGCCTTTTTGCCTATCCAGAATACGCAGCACCACGTTTTCACCATGCGTGGTGGGGTGCGAGGCCACTCTAAAATCAATGGGCCGCCCCGATAAGCGCAAGGAAATACGGCCATCTTGCGGGGCGCGTGTTTCGGCGATATTCATGCCGCTGATCACTTTCATGCGTACCACCATCGCCGGCCAAAAACTTTTGTGCAAGCTGCGTACTTGACGCAACACACCGTCGATGCGATAGCGTATGCGGAGAAAACTATGCTCCGGCTCGAAGTGAATATCGGACGCACCTTGTTGCACCGCCTCGGTCAGCAGCGCGTCAATCAAACGCACCACGGGCTGGCTAAATTCATTTGCGCCAGCCTGTAGCGATTGATATTCCATATCGCCGCTCGGCTCGATCTCATGCAAAATGCCGTCGATGGATAACTCAAAGCCGTAGTATTGGTCGATCGCCCGCAAAATATCGGACTCGCTGGCGACCTGCGTGGTTAAGCGATATTCGTCTTTAAGCAAAGCGCGGAGCTGATCCAGCGCGATAATATTGTCGGGATCAGCCACCGCCAACGTGAGATGCTTGGTCGGGATATCCACCGACAGCGGCAGTAATTGATAGCGGCGGGCGATGTCTTTAGGGATGAGCTTAATCGCGTTGGGGTCGATAATAATGGAGGTAAAATCGACGCTATCCTGCCCCAGATTTTCCGACATGACATCGCGGATCGTGGCTTCAGATAAAAAGCCCAAGCCGACTAGCAGCCGCCCTAAAGGCTGGTGGCTTTTGTTTTGTTCTTGCAGCGCGATGCGTAATTGGTCGCCGCTGATGACGCCTTTATCGACCAGCAAGCGGCCTAGGGGTTGGGTTTGTACGGCCATGCAAATTCCTTTAATACTCTAATAATCCCACGATTATGTTCCCTCTCCCCAGCCCTCTCCCACTCTGCGGGAGAGGGAGTTTAGGATGCGCTTAAGTTGGAATTGTAATTAAGACTATGGAGCAGTTAGTTGTTGCAACCGCGCTTGCGCTTCGTCACGATTAAACCCCTCTGCGCCGGACGGGCTAAGTTGTAAAGCGCGCTGATAATATTGTGCGGCGATTTTGTCTTGGCTTAAATGATCCAAGCTCACGGCCAGATTAAAATTGAATTCAGCATTTTCTGGGGCACGGTTGACCGCTTGAAAATAAGCTTGCTGTGCGTCGCCCCAACGCGCTTGTTCGGCGTACACATTGCCCAACGCAAAATGCAAAATCGCGGCCTGCGGATGGTGGCTGAGTAAAAGTTTGAGGCGGCTTTCCGCGCGAGCCGGGTCATTAGAAGCCAAGGCCGACATGGCTGCATAAGCGGCGGGGTCACGCGGATCCAGCGCCAATATCTGCCCGTAATATTGCATGGCTACGGTGTCATTTTTTTGTTGTTGCGCGATCGCCGCTAGGCCCAACAACGCATCGCGATTTTTTGCGTCGAGTTGCAACACGGCGCGATAGCGTTCCTCGGCGATGCCGTAGCTGCCCGCGCGATAAGCGCGATAACCCTCGGCCAGCAGCGGTGAAATATTGTCCCCGTGCATTTTAATAAAGGGCGACTGGCTGTTTGCCGTGGCGGGTGCGGCGGTTTTTGGTGAGGTGGCGCGGGGAGCAGATTTTTTCGGTGCGACTTTTGCTGGTTGCCCCATCGTGCCAATAAGTTTCTTCTGTTCGCCAACCACGATTGCGCCAGTGGATATGCCCGCATTTTCTGTGGTGGGCGCGATTGTTACCACTGGCGCAGGGGCAGCCACTACGCGTTGCGGCATGGAGGCAGTCGGCGGGGGTGCTGTTTCCAGCCAAATATAAATGCCCCCCCCCACGGCAAAAAGTACGCCCACGATCAGTGCGATGGGAACCAGCCCCCATTTAATTCCACCGCGCTTGGGCACTGTTTTGGCGGCAAATAAATTTTGTCCGGCCACGCGCACCGCGTCCATCTCGACCGCGCGGGATGGGGGCGCACTTTGCGTTCCACTGATGGATGCAGGGGTGGGGGCGGACACATTAGGAATATCTTGCAGCGTCAGCTCGGTGGCGGGAGAGGTGCTTGCAGATGGCGTGGAGGCGTGTGACGCGGCAGCCTGTTCGGCTTGTTTGGCCTGCTCAGATTTTTTAAGCGCGTCCAATAGTAGACTCATGGAAGTAGACTCATGGTTAAGGCTTGCCTTTAGCGGATTCTTTGAAAAAATCTTGGCCGGGCAAGGTGTCGCGGAATTCGCTGAAGTCGCCGTTGATGCTGGCATCCTTGATAACCACCGGGCGCAAGAAAATTACCAATTCTGTTTTGGTCGTCGTGTCATCCCTGTTTTGGAACAGGTTTCCCAAAAGCGGAATGCGACCGAGCAGAGGTATCTCACTGGTGTTCAAGTTTATTTCTTCTTTGATTAACCCGCCCATTACAGCCGTCTGGCCGTTTTCGATTTTGATGATGGATTCCATCTCGCGCGTCTGTATTTCTGGTATGCGGTTTTCGATAGCCGGGATAGTGCAGCCCGTTACACCGAAGCCGCATGGGTTGGCCAGAACCGGATTAGGATCTTTTGCGCCAAGACCAATGAGGCTGGAAATGGAGGGGCGTACATTAATGGTTACCGTATCGCTACCGCTGATCTGAGGAGTGACGCTCATCGTCAAACCAACAGAGACTGAATTTGCGGTAGTAGAATAACTGGCAGAAGCCGGACTGCTTAATGTTGCAGGGAGAATATCGGCTTTAACAGTGAAATATACCTTGCTGTCCGCAACTTTCAGTGAAGCAGTTTGGTTGTTCATCACGGTTAACTTGGGGCTGGACAGCACTTTGACATTGCCAAATTTTTCCAGCAGTTGCACTGATGCAGCGATGTTGCCGAACTTGGAGGTGGGGTTGATGTAGCTGACGGCAAGTGCGCCAGTGCTTGTGGCAATGCCAGCCGTGCCAGTTTGGCTTAACTCAAATCCTTTAGTGCCGAGCAGCGCGCGCGACCAATCTATGCCTTGCTTGTATTGATCGCTCAGCTGCACTTCGACGATGGTCGCTTCGATCAGTACCTGGCGTTTCGCCGCTGACATAACCATATCAATAAATTCCTGGATTTTTTCATGCTGGCGACTTGACGCACGTACGATCAGTACGCCGGTTTCTTTATTTGCAAACACGTTTACTGCACGCTCATATACCCCCTTCTTGGCTACCGCTTCGCCTTGGCCCTGAACGTCCTGATCGCCGACCCCTAAGACTGAACCGCCAGTGCGAGAGCCACTATTTACATTTCCACCATTGGCGGCTTGGTTGATTTCTATACCGTTGTTCTTGGTTTGCGAAGCGAGAGAACTAGAACCAGAAGCTGTTCCAGTTCCTCTAGCTTGAATTTGTTGCTGAGTTTGTAAATCAACTTGCTCTTGATAATGCAACTTGTCTTCGTCGAGAATTATGTCCTTAACGTTTTGAACCAAACTCTCCATCAGGTTGTTTTTTGTTTCGCTCGTAACTGTAGTTGAGGCGGAATTTCCGCCTCCTGCTCCTGTGGCAGCACTACCTTCAGACTTGGCGGATGTAGATGTACTAGCAATTTGGCTGGATGTAGAGTTCGTGCTCTTCGCCGAGCGATCCATGTTGATGAAGTCGATTTTGTAGGTTCTCAAAAACGGCTTGTCAGGCATCACGGTCAGGGTGCCGTTGTCCAATTCATAACGCATATCCACTTGTCTCGCGATGCGCGTGAGGATTTGCGGTAGGGTCTGGTTGATGGCGTTTACCGTCACCGTACCCTGAATGCCGGATTGAATATCGAGATTGATCTTCGCGTCGCGCGCCAGTGCGAACAGGATTTCCTGTGCAGGCACATTGGCAACCACGACGCTATACGTTTCAATTTTTGCGGCAGGTTGTGGCGGGGCAAGCGGAATGACGCGTTTGATGGTTTGTGGGACTTGTGCGTTGCGCGCAGATTCGGTGTCCGAGCGTTGCAGGTGTTTGTCCGACGGCGCAATCGGCTTGGTGCCGCAGGCCGCTAACATGCTGCAAATAATGCCCAGCAGTAGATAGTTAAAGCGCATGTTTCCCCCTGTTTTGAGCGGTGAAGAATAGCATAAGTGCATGATCAGCGTGTAGATGGCCTTAGGAAGCCATGTTAAGCCAAGCCAGACCCGCCAGCAATCCGACCAACAACACCAGCCCGCTGGCGATCATCATTTTATGAGAGAACATTTTTTGTGCAGCATTTTGCGCGACCATTTCGCTGTCACGAATAGCCGCTTGCACATGTTTGATTTCGATGTTGTGTGTGTTGTCGATAAAGGCTGCCAGCAAGCACTTATCCGCCAAAATATTCACGCGCCGCATCAGCCCATCCGAGGCTGCATTGATGAGATGAACTGCGGTCGGCGAAAATACATTGGGGCCGCGATAACCCGCAATACGCATTCTAAAAAGCAAGTAAGATTCGATGATGTTTTTGGACAACGGCAACATGCTGAAATGATGCACGATGCGATCTTTAAGCTGGCGCATGTTAGGTTGGTTGAGTTTTGCGTTCAACTCGGGTTGTCCAAATAATACAATTTGGATCAGCTTGTGATCGCCCATTTGCAGGTTGTACAGCAGGCGTAATTCTTCCAGCGTGTCCAGCGGCATGGCGTGCGCTTCGTCAACCAACACCACCACACGTATCCCTTGTTGCGATTTTTCTTCCAGCAAATTTTGCAGCGTTTGCATGATGATATTCACGCGCTGCCCTTCCAGATTCAGCCCCAGCCCATCGGCCAACGCGTGCAACAACTCATCCCGTGACAAGCTGGGGTTGGCCAAATACACTGCCTCTACTTTATGTTGCGACACTTTTTCCAATAACATGCGGCACAGCATGGTCTTGCCGCTGCCCACTTCGCCCGTTACTTTGATGATGCCTTCCCCTTCGGTAATGGCGTAAATCAGCGCGTCTAATATTTCGCCCCGGTTCGCGCCGGGGAAGAAAAAATCTGCAACAGGGGTTATTCTAAACGGGGCTTCTTTCAACCCGTAATGCTCTAGGTACATGCTAAATTTTCTCCCTAGGAGGCTGCTTGGTTTTGTGCTTGAGCAATGTTTCCATGCGGCTGTACAACGTGGTGCGGTTGAGACCGAGCAGCTTGGCCGCTTCGCTGACATTGCCCTGTGCCAGCATGAGCGCGGCATCTATATAATAATTTTCTTGCTGCAGCAACACATCATCCAAATTAAACCCCGGTTTTTGTACCGCTTGCTGGGCGCGTTGCGGCCAATTTTTGCGGGAATCAAACTGCGCGAGGTCAGGCAGATTTGATTGTAAATCAAGCTCGGCTTCTAGTTGCTGCACGCTCACCGTTTGGCCGGGATATTTGGTCGTTAAGCGGATCACAATATTGCGTAGCTCGCGGGTGTTGCCGGGAAACGTGTAATCTTGCCAAACCCGCATGGCGTGGTCATCTAGAGCAAAGGGAGGTTGCCCTGCTTGTGCCGCATAAAAATCGCGGAAATGTTGCAGCAAGCGTATTTTGTCGTCCTCCATTTCGATCAACGAAGGGGCGTGGATGGTAAAAACGCTGAGGCGGTGATACAAGTCTTTGCGGAAATTTCCGGCTTGGACTTCTTGGCGCAAATCGCGGTTGGTGGCGGCGATGATGCGCGCGTGGCTTTGTCGTGTTTGGGTTTCACCGACCCGTTGAAATTCGCCATTTTCTAAGATGCGTAATAATTTTGCTTGCAGCTCTAGCGGCAATTCGCCGATTTCATCCAAAAACAAAGTGCCCGCGCCCGCATCTTCAAAAAATCCGGGCTTGGTTGTAACGGCCCCCGTAAACGCCCCTTTGGCATAGCCAAAAAGTGCAGGCTCGACCAAGTTAGTAGAAATGGCCGCGCAGTTAAAAATGAGATAGGGCGATTTTTTATTGGGGCTTAAATCTTGTATGGCGGCGGCGATTAGCTCTTTGCCGCTGCCCGATTCCCCCTCGATCAGCACCGGAAAAGGCGTGCTGGCATACAGCGCGATTTGTTTACGCAAGGCTTGAATGGCCGTGCTTTGCCCGACGATACCCAGTTGTGGGTCCTGTGTGGATGCTGGTTTTAGGCTCAGCGTGCGGCGTAGCTGACGTTTAATTTCTTCGGGCGTGCACGGCTTAATGATGAAATCAAGCGCACCCAGCGTGCGCGCATGGCGGGCGTGAGATTGCTCATCTTGCCCGGATAAAACCAGAATTTTTATACGCGGGAAATGCGTCAGCAGTTCGGTAATTAAGTGGAAACCTTCATCGGGGCGGTGTGGGGTGGGCGGCAGCCCCAAGTCCACCAATGCCAGTTCGCACGGCGTGTGGCGCAGCAGGGTAATGGCTTGCGGGCGGCTCTCGGCGAGGAGCACATTAAATTCGTCCGATAGGGCGAGGCGCAAAGACTCGCCGATGAGCGGGTCATCATCGACAATCATTAAGCTGGGGAGCGTTACGTTGGCAGACAAGGCTTGCTTGCCCGCTACTTTTTGACTATCCAATTTTTTATCAGGCAACGTCTACACCTCATAACTTAGTCTTACTGTGTTAGAAATCGCTCAAGGGATGCAGGGCAAGGCGAAGCTTGGCGAGGAAGCGGAGTTGACTCGGTGTCAATGAGCATTTCGAGCCGAGATTTAACATAGCCATGCGCCCTTCAGCGGTTTAATGACACAGTAAGATTAGGAAAGCACGGATTGAATCTTCTAATCTGCGCTTAATGGGCTAAAGCCCCAACAACATACGCGCTTAGCCGGGAATGACTTTGGGTTTTGTATTCGTTTCATTTGCGCCGCGATAAAACACTTCTTGTTTATCTATTTCGCGCTTGCTGCAAAGGGTGCATTTACGCACCCTTTCTTGGATAACCAGTTGCCCACGGGTAAACGTGGCGGGCGGGTGGCCGGGGGGTTGCCAGTATCCCTCAGGTTGGGTGTAACCGGGGTTGTCCCCTTTGGCGATGTTTTCCCATGCGCCCCAAATGTGGTTGTGATTGCCGAAAAAGTTCATCGTGATTGAGCCTATTGAAAAAAGGGTTGCGCGTGCAGTATATCGTTTTGCTTTCAGCGCGTCATGCGCTTAGTGGCAGCACACCAGTGATGTGTGCTGAAGGTTTTAGGGCAACGCGTATTATATGGAGAGTTGGTTTTTAAGAATAGGCAAATTCAATAGCCCCCCGCAACAGTTAAGGAGGCTCTGATTAAGTCGACGAGCAGGGTGAAGAGCAAGGCGCATGGCGCGCAGAAACCGCAGTGTATGCGGTATACATGAGGATTTCGAGCACCATGCAACACAGCAATTTACCCGCACAGACACTTAATCAGAGCCTCCTTAATGTTGAGTAGCGGTTTGCATGACAACCATACGGCGATAACCCAGCCACAAAAAAGCCGCAGGGTTTGCGGCTTTTTGTAATGCACCCCCCTTGGTTTATTCCCGCGAGCAACTACCGTTGATCATGTGGCACGGTCACTGTGGCGCTGGCGGTGGATTTGTTGCCCGAGCCATCCGTTGCAGAATAAGTGAGGGTGTAAATACGCCCAGCCATATTGTTTCCCTCGCGCGTGGCGGCCAGATAAAAACTGCGGTCATCAGTGCC
>Ga0209824_10000526_pt1 | contig 23701 bp, 30 predicted proteins | sample VDWuncwatermetaG_FD_184124 | JGI IMG/M metagenome (GOLD analysis project Ga0209824, IMG submission 184124) | Wastewater microbial communities from Netherlands to study Microbial Dark Matter (Phase II) - VDW unchlorinated drinking water (SPAdes)... ...
GGACAAAAAGTTGCGTTAGATTTTACTTACTCTTCGGATAACAACAAAGAGTGGATGAGCGTGGGTGACTTGCAAAATTGGCTCACGCAAAATATCAGCAAAGTTGGAAAAATATAATGATCCCCTATGGTCGCCAGGATATATCCGAAGCCGATATTCAAGCGGTGGTAGAAGTACTGCGCTCGGATTTTCTGACGCAAGGTCCAGCAGTTCCAGCGTTTGAAAAAGCGGTCGCCGATTATTGTGGCGCGAGCCATGCGGTTGCGGTTAATAGTGCCACCAGTGCGTTGCACATTGCTTGCTTGGCATTAGACGTGGGCAAAGGCGACATTGTTTGGACCAGCCCTATTACCTTCGTCGCTAGTGCAAACTGCGCTTTGTATTGCGGCGCGGAGGTGGATTTTGTGGACATTGACCCGCGCACTTACAATTTGAGTGTAGAGCGGCTGGCAGAGAAATTGGCACAGGCAAAAATTGCTGGGCGTTTGCCGAAGCTCATTATCCCAGTGCATTTGTGCGGGCAACCCTGCGACATGGCAGGCATACACGCGCTCAGCCAGCAATACGGCTTCAAAATTATCGAAGATGCCTCGCACGCCATCGGCGGCAAATACAAAAATGAACCAATAGGCAATTGCCGATACAGCGACATCACCGTATTTAGCTTCCATCCGGTGAAAATTATCACCACCGGCGAAGGCGGTATGGCGGTGACTAACGACGTGCAGCTTGCCAAAAAAATGCAACTGCTGCGCAGCCACGGCATCACCCGCGAAGCAGCAGACATGACGCACGAACCAGACGGGGCATGGTATTACGAACAAATTGAATTGGGCTACAACTATCGTATGACGGACATGCAAGCCGCGTTGGGTTCAAGCCAAATGCAACGACTGGATGAGTTTGTCACCAAGCGCCACGCCATCGCGCAGCGGTATGATCAACTGTTGCAAGGCATGTCAGTAACTACACCTTGGCAACATTCAGATAGCTATTCTGGATTTCATTTGTATGTGGTGCGATTGAAGCTGGCCGAAATTGGCAAAACCCAGCGAGCCGTTTTTGACGCATTACGTGCGGCGGGCATCTTGGTAAATTTGCATTACATATCGGTCTATCGCCAGCCTTATTATGAGCAACTTGGCTTTAAGACTGGGCATTGCTCGGAGAGCGAAAAATATTATGCTGAAGCGATTAGCTTGCCGATGTATCCGGGGTTGAGCATAGAGCAGCAGGCGTACGTAGTCGGGGCATTGCGTGCGGTGACAACATCATGAAAATCGCAGTCATCCCTGCTCGCGGAGGCAGCAAACGTATCCCGCGCAAAAATATTAAAGATTTCTGCGGCAAGCCAATGATCGCTTGGTCGATTGAAGCGGCAAAGGCATCGGGTTTGTTTGATCGCATTGTTGTTACTACCGATGATGATGAGATTGCTGATGTGGCTAAACAGTGGGGGGCGGAAGTGCCGTTTGTACGCCCTGCCGAGCTTGCCAATGACTATGCGGGGACTACTGAAGTTATTGCCCATGCGACGCAATGGGCGTTGAATGAGGGTTTGGAAATAACTGCGGTGTGCTGCATATATGCGACCGCTCCTTTTGTTCAGGTGGCTGACCTTAAACGTGGGTTGGACGCACTGGAGTCAGGTGATTGGGCTTATGCTTTCACCGCAACAGATTTCGCCGCCCCAATTTTTCGGTCATTTAAACAGGCCGCAAATGGGGGAGTGGAAATGTTTTTTCCTGAGCACTTTTCAACGCGCTCGCAAGATTTGCCAGCAGCATTGCACGATGCAGGGCAATTTTATTGGGGGCGGCCTGCGGCTTGGATAGAAGAAAAAAAAATATTTGAACGGTACTCAGCACCTATAATTATCCCGCATTGGCGAGTACAAGATATCGATAATTTGGAAGACTGGAAAAGGGCAGAATTTATTTTTAATCAATTGGAGCATGTCAACAAATGACGATGATAAATAGATATAAAACGGATCAGGAAATATTTTGGGCAGGAGCCTTTGGCAACGAATATATTGGACGAAATAGTGATATTCAACTATTAGCCTCTAACCTAAATTTTTTCACTAAAGCGTTAAGTCAAGCTGGAAAAATTTCGTCTTGCCTTGAGCTTGGAGCCAATATTGGCATGAACTTAAAAGCACTCCAGCTGCTTTACCCCGGTATCGAGCTGAGGGGTGCGGAAATTAACCCTGATGCGGCTAAATTACTGAGTGGACTTATAGGGGAAAAAAGCGTGTATTTAGGTTCTATTTTTGATTATCCGATTTCTAGCCAAGTGGACATATCTTTGATAAAAGGGGTGCTGATTCATATCAACCCTGACATGTTAAATGTGGTTTATGAAAAGTTGTATCAAGCATCAAATAGATTTATTCTTGTCTGCGAATATTACAATCCTTCACCTGTGACTATTTCCTATCGCGGGCATGCGGAACGATTATTTAAACGAGACTTTGCTGGTGAGATGTTGGAGAAATATTCTGATCTTCGCCTTGTGGACTATGGCTTTTCTTACCACCGAGATACGGCTTTCCCTCAGGACGACATCACTTGGTTTTTGATGGAAAAGAGGTCTTAATATGTTGAAATATTGCACACGTTGCGTGATGCCCCACACCAAGCCAGATCTTCATGTTGACGATGAAGGCATTTGTAATGCATGTCGTTCGATAGAGCGGCGCAAGGAAATTGATTGGGGTCTGCGCAAAATAGAGCTGCTTCAATTGTTAGAAAAATATCGACGAAATGGAAGCAACTGGGATTGTATCGTGCCAGTAAGTGGGGGGAAAGACAGCACCTATCAAGTCATACGTATGCTGCAATTCGGCCTCAATCCGCTTTGTGTGACCTCACACACGTGCGACCTTGCAGATATCGGACGAAAGAATATAGAAAATCTCAAGCACCTTGGTGTTGATCATGTTGAATTTTCGCCCAACCCAATTGTTCGTGCGAAGCTAAATCGAATAGGCCTGACGGAAGTAGGCGATATATCATGGCCAGAGCATGTGGGGATATTTACCATTCCCGTGAGGGCGGCAGTTCAATACAATGTACCTCTTATTGTATGGGGTGAAAATTCGCAGAACGAATATGGCGGACCTGCCGCAGCGGCAGAAAATAATACCTTGACACGTCGCTGGTTGGAAGAGTTTGGAGGGTTGCTCGGCATGCGCGTATCTGATCTTTCAGAAACCTATGGCATCGAGTTTAAGCACCTATTGCCTTATCAATACCCTAGTGACGAAGAGTTACAGCGGGTAGGTGTGACGGGGCTTTTTCTGGGGCATTATTTGCCTTGGGATGGTTTGTCAAATGCACTCATTGCACAAGCAAATGGGTTCACAACTTTTAATATGCCCGTGGAAGGCTCAATGGTTAACTACGAAAATTTGGATAACTATCAAACAGGCATACATGATTACTTCAAGTACCTGAAGTTTGGATTTTCACGTGCAACTGATATTGCATGTTTGCATGTGCGTCGCGAAAGAATTACGCGGCAGGATGCCGTGGAAATTGTGAAGGCACGGGATGGTAAATTTCCATGGACTTACCTTGGTAAGCCTTTGAAAGATATTCTTGATCCATTGGACATGTCAATTGATGAGTTCATCAAGGTTTGCGACCGCTTCACCAATAAGAAAATTTTTAAGCGGGATGCCTCTGGTGCCTTGATCAAGGACAAGCATGGCAATCTGGAGAAGCTAAATTACGACAACGTATGAAAGTGGCTGTAATCAACTTTGGCATGGGCAATTTAGCATCGGTTCGCAGAGCCTTTGAGGACATGGGTGCCGAGGTACTTGTAGCGAATCATCCGGCAGCTATTTATGACGCAAATAGGATTGTTCTTCCTGGCGTGGGGGCATTTTCCGAGGGGATGGCGTGTTTAAACGATGCTGGATGGGGCACTGCCTTGCACGAGGTTGTGATTAATCAGGGCAAGCCGTTGCTCGGCATTTGTTTGGGGATGCAAATGCTGGCAACCACTGGACATGAAGGTGGTGAGACCAAGGGGTTGGGTCTTATACCGGGCGATGTTAAAAGATTGGATGCAGTGGGCTGCAAATTTCGTGTCCCTCATGTGGGCTGGAATGATGTTAAATATCTAAAAAATGATACGTTATTTAACGGCATTCCCGATGCTTCAGATTTTTACTTTGTGCATAGTTATACATTTGTTCCCGAAAGCCCGGCACATTTAATTGCTACTACTTCATATGATTGCAATGTGGCTGCGGCTATTCGGAATGGCAACGTGTTTGGTTGCCAATTCCACCCTGAGAAAAGTTCCAAAGCAGGAAGGCTCCTCCTGAGAAACTTTATGGATTATGTGTCATGTTAAAGATCAGGGTGATACCAACGCTGCTTTGGAAAAATTTTGGCCTGGTTAAAGGGGTTGGCTTTGATAGCTGGCGCCGTGTTGGGCCGGCTCTTCCTGTGATCAAAGTCTACAATTCGAGAGATGTGGACGAGTTGATTTTGGTTGATATTATGGCATCCCAAGAAGGCAACAAGCCTGATCACGATTCAGTTGGTGACTTCTCTGAGGAGTGCGCTGTTCCGCTTACCGTGGGTGGGGGCATAACAAGCCTCGACCAAATTGTTTCACTTCTTCATGCGGGAGCCGATAAGGTTGCTATTAACACTGCGGCTTATTCAAACCCAACACTCATTGAAGCTGCGGCTGGTCGTTTTGGCGCGCAGTGCGTGGTAGTCAGTATCGACGCACGTCGATTTGAGGATGGTCGATATGGCTGCTTCAGCCACTCTGCTACAGTTAATGTCGGCAGGGATTCCGTTGGATGGGCCAAGGAGATGGCAGATCGAGGAGCTGGTGAAATTCTTCTGACTTCCATTGATCGGGATGGCACCATGCTTGGCTACGACTTGGAGCTTGTTGAGCGGGTCGTTAGGGCGGTGGACATTCCAGTAATCGCTTCTGGCGGTGCCGGAAATTACCAGCACATGATTGATGTAGTGAAGCAGGCGGGTGCTTCTGCGGTTGCAGCAGCGAGCATCTTTCACTTTACTGAATTGACACCTGCGGGTGTGAAATTAGCAATGCAGGCAGCGGGGATTCCCGTTCGTCGAAATTTTATTGGCAATGCCCCAAAATGAATATTGCATGCCGTGTAGACGCATCCAGCCAAATTGGCACTGGGCACTTCATGCGATGCCTGACCTTGGCGGACGCACTGAAACAACGTGGCGTGCGGGTTCGTTTTGTCAGTCGCCATCTGCCTGAGCATTTGCAAGCAATGTTGGTTAGTAAAGGGCATGAGTTTGTGCGGCTCAATAGTATCCAAAATGATGCGGCATCGGATGAGCTTACACACGCGCACTGGCTTGGAGTCAGTCAAGTGCAAGATGCGGTAGACACCCGCCATACACTGTCCGACCAAGATTGGGATTGGCTGATTGTTGACCACTACGCGCTGGATGCGCGTTGGGAAAGTGCATTGCGCCAAACCGCCAAGCAGATTATGGTCATCGATGACATCGCTGACCGTCAACACGATTGTGATGTGCTGCTGGATCAAAATTTTTATGAAGATTTACAGACTCGCTATGATGGTAAAGTGCCAGAGCATTGCCAATTATTGTTGGGACCACGTTATGCCCTGCTGCGTGATGAATTTCGGCAGAAGCGCGAACAGGTCAAACCGCGTACCGGGGCTGTCAAACGGATACTGATTTTTTTTGGTGGCATGGATGCTGATAACTACACAGGGCGCGCAATTGAGGCACTATCCAAAATCGGCATTTCTGATCTGCATCTCGCTGTGGTTATAGGTGCACAGCATCCTTGCCGTGAGCAAATTGAAGTGGCATGTGCACAGCGTGGATTCACCTGTCATGTGCAAACCGATCATATAGCTGAGTTGATGGTCGCGGCTGATTTGGCAATCGGTGCGGGTGGCTCGGCGACTTGGGAGCGTTGTTGTTTGGGCTTGCCCACTTTGGCCATTTGTACCGCAGATAATCAGCAGAAGCAGGTTGCAGATGCTGCGAGAGAGGGTTTGCTGTATTCACCGGAAATCAAAGATAGTTTGAATCAAACAATCCAAATACATGTTAGTACACTGATTGAAAATAGCTATCTAAGGCAGCACCTTTCGCGCAATAGCATGCAAGCTGTGGATGGTCGAGGTGTGCTGCGGGTCATTGCAAGTATTGGGCGCAGTGACATTGAAATTCGGTCGGTAAGATTGGACGATTCAGAAAAATTGTTTCAGTGGCGCAATCATCCAACTATCAGAGCAGTTTCACGCAGCACTGAATTGATCACCTGGGAAAATCATCAGAAATGGTTTGCTTCGGTATTGACCTCGCCCGACAGGTTGCTGCTTATTGGTCATCGCGATGGTTCGCCGGTGGGGGTAGTGCGTTTTGACATCCAAGACGATGCAGCAGAAGTTTCAATTTACCTCGTACCAGGGATCAAACAATCAGGCCAAGGCCAAGACCTTTTGCAGAGTGCGGAAAGTTGGTTCATCATCAATCGGCCAGAGGTGTGTAAGATTTGTGCCAATGTGCTCGGGGGTAATGAGCGTTCCCAGCATTTATTTTTGAATGCGAGTTATCAAGTTGAGTCCACCAGATATTTAAAGAGACTTTGTTAAAAATGACCGAAGTAATCAAGATTGGTGACAGGTTAATAGGCCGAGACCACGTTCCCTTCATCATCGCCGAAATGTCCGGCAACCATAACCAATCGCTTGATCATGCATGTTGCATATGAATTCGCCAAAAAGTCAGAGTGCAAACTTGATACAAGATTGCATGGTTTGAAGGTTATTAAAAAGAAAGGGCGGGGAAAATGGATCTTCTGCAACTGAAAATATTGTATGAAAAAGGTGTCAATATAATTGATCACCTTGAACAACTCGGCATTACTCGCAGTGAAGCGATTGCGATCAGCTATGATATTCAAGCGGGGGCTTATGTTAAATATGCATTAGAGAACAAATTATTAACAGACGAATATGCTAGCGAAATTGCCGGCATCCTGAATGCACTATCTGCAGATGCCGAGTCAATTATGGAGGTAGGCGTGGGTGAGGCAACAACTTTGTCGAATGTGCGTACCCGTTTAAATTTTGAACCAGACTCGGTTGGATTTGATATATCACTATCACGCGTGTTATTCGCTAGAAAATACTTCGCTTCGAATGGCAAAGGCATTGCACGCTTTTTTGTAGGCGACATGTTGAATATTCCATTCGCAGATAATTCAATAGATATTGTATACACGTCGCACTCAATAGAGCCAAATGGCGGACGAGAGAGGGATGCTCTATCAGAGTTGTATCGCGTGACTAGAAAATATCTGGTGTTGTTTGAGCCTTCATATGAACTGGCATCCATTGATGGAAAAAGGAGGATGGATCGATTAGGGTATATAAAAGGGTTGGTTGAAGTTGCTAGTGAGCTTGGGATGAAGGTCGTCGACTATAGATTGACAAAAGTTTGTGATAATCCGTTGAACCCCACAGCAATGCTTTTAATCGAGAAGGATCGGTACGCACAAAGTTGTCGCCATGTAGATTATTGTTGTCCGCAAACCAGAAAACCTCTGAAGCTAAATCACGGTTGTTATTGGTCAGAATCATCATTTAATGTTTACCCGATTATTTTGGATATCCCTTGTCTTGCCGGAAAACATGGGATTATGGCAACGCATTATTCAAAATTTATTTGATTCCTTATCATGATTAAGATTGCTTCAAAAGTTATCGGTACGGGCAGTGCCCCATTTGTGATTGCAGAAATGTCTGGCAACCACAATCAATCCCTTGAGCGCGCACTGGGGATTGTTGAGGCAGCGGCAAAAACCGGCGCGCATGCGCTGAAGATCCAGACCTATACACCTGACACCATGACGATTGATTTAGACGAGCGCGAGTTTCATATCAGTGACCCCAACAGCTTGTGGGCAGGCACTTCGCTCTACAAACTTTACGGGCAAGCCTACACCCCTTGGGAATGGCATAAACCCATTTTTGATCGGGCGAGTGAACTCGGCATCATCGCATTCAGCACGCCGTTTGATGACACAGCAGTGGATTTTCTCGAAAGCCTAAACGTACCGTGTTACAAAATTGCGTCGTTTGAAAATACCGATCTGCCGCTAATACGTCGTGTCGCCGCAACGGGCAAGCCGTTGATTATTTCGACGGGTATGGCCACCGTGGCGGAGCTGGATGAAACCGTTCGTACGGCGCGTGAAGCAGGCTGCAAGAATTTGGTGTTGCTCAAATGCACCAGCACTTACCCAGCCACACCTGCGAACACCAATATCCTGACGATTCCGCATCTGCGCGAATTATTTGGTTGCGAAGTGGGTTTGTCGGATCACACTATGGGTATCGGCGTATCAGTGGCAAGCGTAGCCCTAGGGGCGACGGTCATCGAAAAACACTTCACGCTGAATCGCGCTGATGGCGGCGTGGACAGCACGTTCTCGATGGAGCCAGCGGAGATGGCGCAGCTTGTGGTGGAAACAGAACGCGCTTGGCAGGCGCTGGGGCAAGTGAGCTACGGCCCCACCGAGGCCGAAAAAAAGTCCCTGGCGTTCAGACGTTCGTTGTATGTGGTAAAGGCTATGAAAGCCGGGGAAATATTTACAAGAGAAAATTTGCGTGCGATACGTCCTGGCTTGGGGTTGTCGGCTAAGTATATGGAACACGTCTTGGGCAAAGCAGTAAAGCAAGATGTACAGCGTGGAACAGCCATGAAATGGGAGTTGTTTTCTTGAGCTATATCTGGCAAGTGCAGATACGTGCAAGAAGTCTTAGTTTAAGGAATGTTGATGCGGAAATTGATTAAAGTATTTAAAGTGCTTAGCGTTACTCTACTGTCATTGCTAAGGGTTGTAAGGCATTCTCGGTTTCCTAATAATCTTGCTGAGCTGCCTCTGGTTACAGAGGAGTGTGTTGTTTTAGGCAACGGGCCATCGCTCAATATTGATTTTGAAAAAGTTAATAATATTCGTTGCACGGGGGATGTGTGGTGTGTCAATCAATTCGCAGAGAGTACTTTATACGAGAGAATTAAACCTAATAATTATGTTTTTGCGGATCCATCATATTGGGGAGAGGCAGAGTCCGAGAATATGATTAAACAAAGGGTGCTGCTGTTTAATCATATTTTAAATAAAACAACATGGCAGCTTACAATTTATGCCCCCTTCCCTGCCAAGCGTTCCTTTGAAGAAATATTCGGCCAAGCAGCAAATATTTCATTGCATTTTTATAATTGCGTTCCACTTTTTGGGGCAAAAATAATAACGAGGATGTTATATGGCTATGGGCTCGGAATGCCACAGGTGCAAAATGTTTTAGTGGCCGCGTTGTTTTTATCTCTTCGTCGGGGCTACAAAAAAATTTTTATACTTGGGGCAGATCATTCTTGGCACGAAACTTTTCAATTAGATGAAGCAAATCGCCTTTGTTTTAGAGACCAGCATTTTTATGGGGTAGATGCAAAGCTAGTTCCCTTCACTATGGGAGGGGATGAACAAACGACATTTACAATGCCAGAAATTTTCATTGCATTGGCAAAAATGTTTGAAGGCTACTGGATGATTCAGGAATATTCTGAGTACATTGGTGCGGAAATATGCAACGCAAGTTCGGTAACTTATATTGATGCGTTTAGAAGGGTAAAGCCTACGGATATGAATGATTGCAGCTTGGGGCGTGTCGGGGTTAACGAGAGCGTTATTAAGTGAATAATTTGATCATTGCGTTGTTCAAAAACCCATTCTTGATTTGGGTTAAATGGGTGATCAAAAAAATATATTTTGAACGGAAATATGCAGAAAAAAATCTGGTAATAGGCTACATGGCACGTTTTTATAATTGTCAATTTGGCATCTATAACACACTTTATGATGGCGTGGTGTTAACGGATGTAATGCTGGGAAATTTTACTTACGTTGCGGCAAACAGCAAATTGGCGAACACAAGCGTTGGCAAATTTTCATGTATTGGTCCAGAGGTTTTTGCTGGTTTAGGTAAGCATCCTTCGCGTAAATTTGTGTCGAGCCATCCTATTTTTTATTCGCCCCGTCAACAAGCTCAAATCACATTTATGTCCAATTCTATGTATGAAGAATTTGCATCAATTAAAATCGGCAATGATGTTTGGGTTGGGGCACGAGCCATTATCCTAGATGGAGTGACTATAGGCGATGGAGTCATTGTTGGCGCAGGTGCTGTGGTGACCAAAGATATTCCAGCTTATGCAGTGGTGGGGGGGGTGCCGGCTAGGGTTTTGCGATATCGCTTTGAGCCAGATGAAATTTTATTTTTGACACAATTCAAATGGTGGGACAGAGATGTTGAGTGGCTGAAAAAAAATGCCATTAAATTTCAAAATATTCAGGAGTTGAGAAATTCACATGCAAATTAACGCCTTTATTAAAAATACATTCAGGAAATTCGGGCTTGAAGTACATCGCTTTAACCCAACTATTTCGCCAACTGCACAGATAATTGCTTCAATGCAAAAATTCAAAATTGATTTGGTCTTGGATGTTGGCGCAAATCAGGGGCAGTTTGCGACCGAGATTCGTAGTGGGGGGTATTCCAAAAAAATTGTTTCATTTGAGCCGCTGTTAAGTGCACACAATGCGCTGTTGCGCGTTAGTAATGCAGATTCCCAATGGGATGTTTTCTCGCGCTGTGCATTAGGAAATTATAACGGCGATGTTGAAATTAATATCGCGGGGAATTCTGTTAGCAGCTCAATTTTACCCATGATGGAGTCACACTTAAGTGCCGCGCCTGAGTCAGCTTATCAAGGCAAGGAGGTTGTTTCAATTAAAACTCTCGATACTGTAGCAGGACAATATCTGAAAAATTCGTATGCCCCTTTTTTAAAGATTGATACGCAAGGTTTTGAATGGCAAGTGTTGGATGGTGCTCAAAATGTCTTGCCAACAATTAGGGGGGGTGTTGCTTGAGCTTTCCTTGGTTTCGTTATACGAGAATCAGCATTTGTGGCTAGAGACAATTGGCCGTCTTGAAGCCGCAGGGTTTAATTTATGGGCATTGCAGCCTGGCTTTACCAATCCGCATGATGGGCGTTCCTTGCAGATGGATGGAATTTTCTACCGCCTCTAATGAGGCTTCTAATAACTAAAGGGTCTTCTCTGTTAATTACCATTTGGCTGTCACGCATGGGAAAAATATAACCGCAGCCCCAGTAGCCCTTCCTCACTAATTGACTTAAAAAACCATGCGTCTCGCTAATAATCAAATTCAAGCCATTCGCCAAATTGCCAGCCAAGTGGCAGGAAGCCAATCTCGCGTGCGAGTTTTTGGCTCTAGATTTGATGATGTGGCTCGCAATTACGCTGGTTCATTTATACGGATGCACAGGGTGAACCCGAAGGAGCTGTGTCATTCACGGGGTTGTGGGGGAGAATGAGGGTGTTTTCTGGGGATTTTATGCGGGCATAAACGCTAAACGCGGTATCGGTACAAAAATGGGTTTAGACGCGCTACACCAAGCCAACATCAGCTGTTGCACTTCGAACTTAAATCCGCCATGCTTTTATAAAGCAGCGATACAAATTATCGTTAAGCGAAGCCGTAATTGATGCAGAGGATATTTTTACTAAGATGGTTGCTCGGTACGTCGATAAAGATTGAAAGCCGACAAGGAGTTGGGATAAATGAGATTAAGTGCAACGCAACACCAATGCATCCTTCAAGCAACGCATCAAAATTTTGGTGCGGATGCGAAGGTATGGCTATTTGGTTCGCGCGTGGATGATGCGCGGCGCGGTGGAGATATTGACTTGTATGTGGAGACGGCACAGACAAACACGTTCATGTCAGCCTTGCGTTGTAAGACTGCACTCGAAGAGAGCCTAGATTTGCATGTTGATCTTGTGGTGAAAGAGCAAGGAAAAAACAAGCCGATTTACCAGATAGCAAAACAGCAGGGAATTCAGCTATGACCGAGCATTTGCGCCTAATTGGCAAGCAGCTATTTCATTTGCAACGGATGCGCGAATATCTTGCTCATTCCGTGCAGCGGTGTGAGGGGCTTTTTCCTATAGCTAACTAGCACTCTGCGCGCTCAAAAACCAGCCGCAGCACCCTAGAAAGATTAAGGTGTTGGAATGGGAAATATAACCGAAACGCAAGTAACCTTTACTCACTCATTGATTTAAAAAACCATGCGTCTCGCTCATAATCAAATTCAAGCCATTCGCCAAATTGCCAGCGAGGTGGCAGGAAGCCAATCTCGCGTGCGAGTTTTTGGCTCTAGGTTGGATGATGCAGCTCGCGGTGGAGACCTTGACCTTATGCTTGAGCTAACCGAGCCCGTAGATAATCCGGCGCTCATTGCAGCACAGCTTGCTGGACGGGTGTCGCGCATTATGAATGGCCGCAAAGTAGATGTGCTACTCAGTGCACCCAACCTTATGCGTTTGCCCATTCACGATATTGCATTTCAGGAAGGGGTTTTGTTATGAAGCCAGAACCAAAAATCGTGCTGCGCCTGCAATTTTTGATTCGTGTGGTGCGTAAAGAATGCCAACACCTCACCATCACAAACCAACGCTTGTTTGGCAAGCCTTTCACATTAGAATAGGCATCTCGGCTCGAAACAGACCATAACTTGGCAGAGCAGATGGTTGATTCGCCGTGGTAAATGTAGTAAATTACCACTGGTGGTAATTGATGGAGGAAAATATGGAGCTTGCACGTGTTACGGCCAAAGGCCAAGCAACAATCCCTAAGCGCATTAGAGAAGCCGCGCACATTAGAGAGGGCGATATGCTGGCATTCGATCTAGATAGCAATAACCGGATCACCATTAGGCGTATTGAACCTGCCATTGATCCTGAGTTGGCCGCATTGCAAGAAACTTTGTCAGAATGGAATTCGCCTCAGGACGATGAGGCTTGGCGTGATCTTTAAATCTTTTGATGTGGTTGCCGTCCCTTTTCCGTTTACGGATCGGGATGCGAGCAAGCGTCGTCCGGCATTGGTCATTTCTAACGCGCTATTTAACAAGTCGCACGATCAGCTTATTTTGGCCATGATTACCACAGCGACCGACAATGCTTGGCGCAGCGATGTTTCGTTAATTCATTGGCAAGCAGCGGGGTTGAAAGTGGCTTGTCACCTACGCTTAAAGGTGTTCACACTCAACCAAAGCCTAGTTTTGAAGACTATTGGGCATTTATCATCTCAAGACATTAAATCCGTGCAGATAGCTTTTGCCAAATACGTTGATGTCAGTTAAATGTTGGCATCAATGAAATTAACCAAGCAAATGCCCCCAGTCTCATTGGTCAATGAGACACCCCTTATTACCATCATCATTGCCGTATACAACGGTTCAAAAACATTACAACAATGTATCGATAGTGTTGCAAACCAAACCTATTCAAATAAAGAAATTATCATCATTGATGGCGGCTCTAAAGATGGCACGGTTGATTTGTTAAAGCTCAATAACGAGCATATCGCCTATTGGATTTCTGAGTCGGATCGCGGCATTTATAACGCTTGGAATAAGGGTTTGGCGCAGGCAAAAGGGGATTGGATTTGCTTCTTAGGTGCGGATGATTATTTGTGGAATGCGCAGGTGTTAGAACAAATTGGCGCGCAATTGGCGATTATTCCGCCCAACATTCGCGTGGCCTATAGTCAAATTATGTTGCTTAGCAATAATGGCGAGGTAATGCACCCAATCGGCGAGCCTTGGGCGAATATAAAGGAGCGATTCAAGCAGGTTATGTGTATTCCACATCAGGGGGTGATGCACAGCCGCAGCTTGTTTGAGTTACATGGGAATTTTGATGAATCATTCCGCATTACGGGGGATTACGAATTGTTGTTGCGCGAATTAAAAGCAGGCGATGCTGTGTTTATTCCTGATTTAATTACAACGGGAATGCGTCAGGGGGGCATTAGTAGTAACCCTGCCAATAGTGTATTGGCTATGCAAGAAATAAGGCGCGCTCAGAAAATGCATGGGGGAATTTTTCCAGGGTGGGTATGGGTCGCAGCAATGATAAGAGTATATTTGCGATTATTTTTATGGCGTGTGCTTGGGGAGAGTGTGACTAGGCGGGTACTGGATGGCTATAGACGCATGAGGGGTCTGCCTTCGTATTGGACTAAAACTTAATCAGCGATTATCGAATTGATCGATGGCTAAATTATTTATACATGCAACAAACGTGCACCAAGGCGGGGGTCGCTCGTTGCTAGAGGCTTTGCTGCGGGTGCTTCCTAAAACGGGGGAGGTATTCGTATCGTTGGATACGCGCATGCCGATACCCGAAGGGATCGGGGGCAATGTTCAAATTCAGCGCGTCCAAGCATCTATAGTGCAGCGATTTTTGGCTGAAAAATGGCTGGCTCAGCAGGTTACTCCAGAGGACACAGTGCTGTGCTTTGGCAATCTTCCACCCTTGTTCAAGCTAAAGGGGCGCACCTCGGTTTTAGTGCACAACCGCTATTTGATCGATGATGCCAGCCTGCACGCTTTCCCGCTTAAAGTTCAGCTACGGCTGGCGTTGGAGCGTTGGTGGTTGTCCAGCAAGCTCACCCATGCTGCCGAATTTATTGTGCAAACGTCGACTATGCAAAAATTGATGGAAGCAAAAACACAGGGCAAGATACCAGTAAGGCTACTGCCTTTTTTGGCAACACGCCATGGCTATGCACGCAGGGGGACGCTAGTGAACTCGCAAAAATAATATCTTTATGACTTTGTATATGTTGCCTCTGGTGACGCGCATAAAAATCATGTGCGGCTTATAGAAGCATGGTGTTTATTGGCCGAAGAAGGGCTATTTCCTTCGCTATGCTTGACCATCAATGAATCTCAATTTGAAAAATTATGCACGGAAATTGAGGCACTACGGCAGCGGCATCAACTAAAAATAAGTAATGTGGGGGATGTTTCTCGTCCAGCGGTGTTGGCACTTTATAGCCAATCGGGCGCATTGATTTACCCCTCCACTTTTGAATCGTTTGGTTTGCCGTTAATTGAGGCGAGGCAGCTAGGCTTGTCCGTGTTGGCATCCGAGTTAGATTACGTGCGCGATGTGCTCGACCCAGAGCAGACCTTCGATCCGGCCTCCGCACGGTCTATTGCTAGGGCAGTAAAACGCTTTATGGGCATAGATGAAAAACTTTTGCCGCTGTTAGATGCTGAAGGATTTATGGCAGCAATTACTGGAAAGGCAGAATAATTTGCGCGCTGTAGTGGTTATGTAGCCGCCCCATCTCAACGAACATTGGGTAGTTGTTAAATATGATTTACTACATTACCGCATTCTTGTTTTATTACAGCTGCCTTTGGTTTGCGTTTCAAGAAACGGGGAGGCCATTAAAATTTTTTCTGCTAGGTATGTTACCAATGGTGTTATTGGTTGCCCTGCGAGGTGAGGTAGGAACTGATACAGCATCCTACCTGAGCATTGTTCAGCAAATAAAAATTACAGGCTTTCAAAATACAGGCATCCTCGCATCTTATATAGAACCAGCTTTTCTTTACTTAATAAAAGCATTGTCCTATGTGACAGATGTTCCAATGTTTGTACTTGTGCTTATTGCGCTTATTAGTACGACTGTATTAATGAGCGCGTCAGTAGCCACTGATCGGGCATTATTCGTTTTTGCATTTTGCATCATCCCGATTTTCTATATGGACATGATGATGAATGGCCTAAGGTACGGACTATCATTTTCCTTTGCAATGTATGCGGTTTTAAAGTTTTATCAGCGCGATCTTTGGTTAAGTATAGGCTTCGGTGTGGTTGCAGTCCTGTTTCATACGAGTGGATTATTGTTATTTTGTATGATCGCATTATTTGCAGATGACAGAGCTGAGATCAAAAGATGGGCTACATTAATTGCGGTACTTTTATTGGCAGTACTGGTGTCGTTGTATATTCCGGCTTCAGCGCTTGAGGGGAGGCATGTGCTGGTGGAGAAGCATGTGCTGGTGGAGAAGCATGTGTTTTACAAGCAATTCGCTTCGCCATCTTGGTATTCAGGCTTGGCACCCTTGACAATGTCTTTTGCACTTTTATTCATACTTCGGTATGGGAATCGTGGTAGCTCATTATTAAGCACTCATCAAGAGTATATATTTCTCGCGCTAGCCGGATTAACCTTCGGCATAGCAAAGTTTAGCTATGCCGGGCTGAGGTTACAATTTGTTGTGCTCTTTGCCATGCTTTTAATGCTGCAATTTAAGCCGCAGTTTGCCAAAATTATGGATGAAAAAAATAAAAAAAGAGTAATGCTCGTGGGGTTTTTGGGCATATTGGCGTTCATGAAAAATATAATTCAAGGGGAGGGGCAAGGAGCCTCGCCTTTTTTGCCTTAGTTAATCCATCCATCGAAAGCATATGGAATATTATTAATGGCTAAGCGGCAGGATAGGATATGACTTCGTACACTGATAAATTGGGCAAGGTAGACGGTAAAGCATCCGTCAGCGTAGTCATCCCCTGTTATTGTTGCAGTGAAACCATAAATCGCACATTGGCATCGGTTGCAGAACAAACAATGCTTCCGTATGAGGTGCTACTTATCGAAGACGCAAGTCCCGATCAAGGGAAAACACGGGAGGCATTACATCGGCTAGTCGATCAATATGGTGATATTTTTGCGGTGAAATTAATTTTGATGGGGGTTAATGGTGGCGCGGCAAGTGCGAGAAATGCAGGGTGGACGATAGCGACGCAACCTTACATCGCGTTTCTCGATTCGGATGATGCATGGCATCCCCAAAAAATTGAGTGTCAATATAAATATATGCAGGCTTATCCTGATGTTGTCTTATGCGGACATACCTATCGTATCTTGCGAGCCTCAGAAAAATATTCAAGAGAAAAATATACCAGCGTGCTCTACACGGCCACAGCTAGAGCAATTAGACCCCTTAATCTTTTATTGTCCAACCCTTTCGTTACACCCTCTGTTATGGTTAAGTCAGACATTCCCTTTCGTTTTATGCCGGGCAAGCGATATACGGACGATCATTTATTGTGGATGGAAATTGCGCTGGCAGGGTTGAAAGTGGTCAAGCTGCCTACGCCACTTGCGTTGATAGATAAGGCGTTGTACGGGGAGGGTGGGTTGAGTTCGCACATGTGGGCAATGGAAAAAGGTGAGCTACATAATTATTGGCATCTTCACAAAACTGGGCGTATTGGCTTGCCGATGGTGATGGGCTTGATGACATTTTCACTGGCAAAATATATGCGGCGCATAGTAATAATGGGCACTAGGCGTGTAAGCGCATGGACTCGACAGCGCAATAAAGAGGCGTAATGCTACGTTACCAAAAGAGAAATTTTTATGACTAACTTGGTGACTATTTCCATAGTCAGCCATCGGCAAATTGATTTAATTGAAAGTCTGCTGCATGACATTAATGAGCATTGTTTGACGACTCAAATTGAGGTGTTGCTTACATTAAATTTGGCTGAAACATTGCCATTCAAGGTGGATGACTTTTCCTTTTCAATCATTGTTATTCGCAATCCTGCCCCGTTGGGTTTTGCTGCTAACCACAATCAAGCTTTTGCAAAAGCATCCGGGCAATTTTTTTGTGTGGTGAACCCGGATATTCGACTCAATGAAAATATTTTCCCCGCATTGTTGGATTGTTTGCAAGACACTTCCGTTGGCGTAGCCGCGCCTTTGGTTGTGGGTGAGCGGGGCGAAATAGAAGACAGCGCACGACGTTTTCCAACGCCATTCAAAATACTGTGTAAGGTATTGGGCGGTTGTCGGGGTAGTGATTATGTTGTGAAAAATGAAATCATTTTTCCTGACTGGGTCGGGGGCATGTTCATGCTTTTTCGCCGCGAGACGTTCGCGCAATTAGGCGGGTTTGATCAGCGTTATTTTTTGTATTACGAAGATGTGGATTTGTGCGCTAGATTAAATTTGCACGGGTATAAAGTTGCTTTGTGTCCAACTGCCAAAGTGGTTCATTATGCTCAGCGTAGCAGCCATCGAAAATTGAAATATTTAAAATGGCATTTAACCAGCATGATGCGATTTTTTTGTTCCCCACCGTTCTTGAAAATATGCTGGCGACGGTTAATGCAGTAATTTGCCCTTTGATTAAGGGACTAAACAGATAGGAGCATAGCCCGCAATGAAATATCTCATTACTGGCGCAAACGGTTTTGTCGGCCAGGCACTGTGTGCCGAGTTGCTGCGGCAGGGGCAATCGGTTACAGCGGCGGTGCGCTCGTCTAGCCAGCTGCAGGGCAATATCAAACAGGTTGAAGTCGGCAATATGGATGGCGACACCGATTGGTCTGCCGCGTTGCCCGGTGTAGAGGTGGTCATTCATCTCGCGGCGCGTGTGCATGTCATGCATGACGACACTGCGGATCCTCTAGCTGAATTTCGGGTAGTAAACACAGTAGGTACAGAACACCTAGCGCGCTGTGCAGCTGCAGCAGGTGTGAAAAGATTGGTGTATGTCAGTTCGATTAAGGTGAATGGCGAAGCCACGCACGGCGAGCAAAAATTTGCCGAAGCCGATACGCCTGCCCCGCAAGACCCCTACGGCATTTCTAAATACGAAGCTGAACAAGCGCTGCATCGCGTCGCGCAAGAGACAGGTTTGGAGATCGTCATCGTGCGCCCACCGCTGGTGTACGGTCGCGGTGTAAAAGGTAATTTCGCGCAGATGTTAAAAAGCGTTGCAAAAAATATTCCCCTGCCTTTCGCCGCTGTCAAAAATCTCCGTAGTTTTATTTATGTTGAAAATTTGGTCAGCGCGTTAATCGCGTGCGCGACGCACCCCGCTGCCGCCGGACAAACTTATTTAGTGAGTGATGGGGAAGATGTTTCTACACCAGATTTATTACGTCAACTAGCCGTTGCCATGAATATTCCCCCGCGCCTATTTAATTGCCCATTATTTTTATTGCGCTTAGCAAGCAGATTGGCGGGCAAGTCAGCGCAAATAGAGCGTTTGTTAGGCTCGCTGCAAGTGGATAGTGCTAAAATCCGCCGCGATTTATCTTGGCAGCCGCCCTATACTTTGCAACAAGGGTTGCGTGCCACCGTTAGTAATAAAATTAATTTTGAGAAACGTTGATTAAGTCGGCGAGCGGGATGAAGTGCAAGGCGCACGGAGCGCAGGAACCGGAGTGTATTCAAAATACATGAGGATTCCGAGTACCGCGCAACGAGGCAATTCACCCGCGTAGACACTTAATAAGCGTTTCATTTAAATAAGGAACACTATGTCATACCACTACGCCCCGATCATGTCGGTGGTTATTACCTTAGTTATTATCAGCGCGATTTTGACGCATAGAAATAAAGAAGCCATTCAAGATATGCCCAACGAACGCTCGTTGCATACCCTGCCCGTGCCGCGTATCGGCGGCATGGCGATTGTGCTGGGCATAGTCGCAGGCTGGTCGGTGATGTGGTCGCAGGTGGTGTGGTGGATTGTATTGCCCATGCTAATTTTATTTGCGGTGTCGCTGCGCGATGATTTAAAAGGCGTGCCGATACGTTGGCGGTTGCTGACGCACATTGTTGCCGCATCGCTGCTCGTTTTTGGTTCTGGCCTCGTTGAGCAAAATGTCGCGCTGGCATTTTTGGTGTTGCTATGTGCGGTGTGGATGATAAATTTATACAACTTTATGGATGGCGCGGACGGCCTAGCGGGCGGCATGACTGCCATGGGTTTTTTCATGTACGGCATGGCAGGCTTGATGCACGACAGCATTCAACAGGCCATGCTTAATTTTACAATCGGGGTCGCCGCGCTCGGATTTATCAATTACAACTTTCATCCGGCAAAATTATTCATGGGCGATTGCGGCTCTATTCCATTGGGATTTTTAGCCGCAGCCATGGCGTTGTGGGGCTGGCAACTAGGCATGTGGCCGGCGTGGTTTCCATTATTAGTTTTCTCGCCATTCATCATGGATGCCAGCGTCACGCTCATCAAACGCACATTGCAGCGCAAAAGAATTTGGGAAGCGCATCGCGCACATTATTATCAGCGATTAATTTTAATGGGCTGGGGACACGACAAACTGGCTTGGTATAGCTACGCGCTCATGTTCCCCGTGGGCGTTTCCGCGCTGTGGGCTTTGCATTTATCATCGACCTCAGTCGGGCTATTATTTTTATTTTGGGGCGGCGTGTATGCAGCGTTAATGCGTGTGGTGGACAGTCGCTGGAAAATTTTCCAGCTCAGCCAAAATGTCCAGCCACAAAATGACCAGCCAACATAATTAAAACCTTGTTAACAAGCTTGGATAATCCCACAAACCGTCATCTCCGCGCAGGCAGCAATGACGGAGCCTCATGGAAACCCTCAACCAATTTTTAACCTCTGACCTCAGTCTGTGGGGCTTATTCCTCGCCAGTTTACTCGGCGCAACGCTGCTGCCTGGCGGCTCTGAAATTGTGCTTATTGGCATATTAAAACTGCATCCAGAATTATTCTGGCCAGCTATCTTGCTCGGCACCTTGGGCAACACTTTAGGCGGCATGATTACCTTTGCCATGGGCTGGATGCTACCTGCGACACAACCATTAAAGCATGTCGAAAAAATGCGGCAGTACGGCACACCCGCGTTGTTATTGGCGTGGACGCCGCTGGTGGGTGACGCACTTTGCTTGGCAGCAGGTTGGTTACGCTTGAATGTTGGGTACGCGCTGTTGTTTATGGCGGTGGGAAAATTTGCGCGGTATTGGGTGGTGGCGACAGTAATTTAAGGCTAGATAATCCATTAGATCAAAAGCTCGTCATTCCCGTCTGCGCGGGAATGACGGCACGAATGAACTGCCTACTTAAAAAGCGTCGCGAGCGATGGCAGAACAAGGCGCGAAAGGGCAAGAAAGCGGAGTTGGCTTAAATGCCAATGAGCATTTCTGGCACTTGAGCAACATAGTTATGGCGAGCGCAGCAGTTTTAGCATGTGTAACCCCCACGCCACGCCAAACCCATTCACCTCGCTGGCCACCATGCCCAGTCCGCCCTCGCAGCGGCTGGAAGATAAATCCACATGCAACCACGGCACATCCTCCACAAAGCGTTTAAGAAAACGCGAGGCGAGGATGTGATCGGCTTCGCCATCCAAAGTACATTGCTTGATGTCAGCCACTTTAGAATCCAGCGCGGGCTCATAATCATCATCCAGCGGAAAAGCGCACAAGCGTTCTCCAACAGTTTTGCCGACGCTCACCGCACGTTGCAACAACTCTTCTCGATTACCCAGCACACCGCTGTAACGCGCCCCTAGCGCCACTGCCATGCTACCGGTAAGGGTGGCAAAGTCGATCATTAAATTAGGCTTAGCGCGCGCCGCCAGCGTCAGCGTATCGGCCAGCACCATGCGCCCCTCGGCATCGGTGTGCATAATTTCAATGGTCGTGCCATTCAGCGCGGTCACAATATCATTTTGTTTATACGCTTTGGGGCTGATGTGGTTTTGCGCCAAGGCTAACCAGCAATCAATATTCACCGCTAATTTATTTTGCGATGCCGCCAATAAAATACCTAAGGCCACCGCCGAGCCATTCATGTCCTCGTGCATATTGAGCATATAGCGTGCGGGTTTCAGGTTATGCCCACCGGTATCAAAACAAATTCCCTTGCCGACTAAAGCCACAGTTTTTTTCGCTTGGGGATGGGTGTAACGCAGATGCACAATCGCCGCATCATTGCTCGCGTCATTGTCTGCACTGCCCTGTGCCACCGCCACAAATGCACCCGCGCCCATTTTGCGCAGCTGCGTCATGTTGTATTCTTTATGTTGCCAGGCGTGCTGCTTCGCCAGTTTTTTAACGTGAGCGCGATAGAGCGCGGGAGTCAGCTCATTCGGCGGCAATATGGTCAGCTCGCGACATAAAATATTGCCCTCGGCTTGCGCCTTGAGCGGGGCAAAAATAGTTTGATCGGTGCAACCGAGCAACGCAATTTTTTTCAATGCGCGACGTTCATCTTTCTTTTTATGCAGTGGTAATAAAGTGCTATTCACCCATGCGCCATACACCGCTAATGCCGATGCTTGCTGGCGTTGTGCCTCGTCACCTAATGCCACGATGGTGATATTGTGAGGCTGATCCTCCAGCAATATGTGCAAGGCTTTGCGGACTTGGGTTTGCTGGGAAAATTGATCCTTAGAAAAATCCAGCATCGCCCACACGATTAAACAACCCTCATCGGTGTTAGCAGTTAGCGCGGCTTTATCCATCTCATCCAATTTAATATTGCGTCGGGCCATCACCGCTTGCAATAATTCACGGTGCGGCAAATATTTGGGCAGCGTTTTATTTTTTGGAAATAAAATAAATAAATGTTGAGAGCCGAGCTTGGCGGGCAGGGTTTTAAGTAGGCTGAGTTGTGCTAGCATTGTGTCCTCGGATTGTTGGTTATTTCCTAGATTATACGGGCTTCGCCACAAGATTTAACAAGACAAAATTATGCAACAGTATCTAGAATTAATGCGCCACGTGCTCAAGCACGGCACACAAAAATCGGACCGCACCGGAACAGGGACGCGCAGCGTGTTCGGCTATCAAATGCGCTTTGATTTAGCGCAGGGCTTCCCGTTGGTCACCACCAAAAAATGCCATGTGAAATCGATCATCCATGAGCTGCTGTGGTTTTTGCAGGGCGATACCAATATTCGTTACCTCAAAGAAAATGGCGTAAAAATTTGGGATGAATGGGCGGATGAAAATGGCAATCTCGGCCCCGTTTACGGCAAACAATGGCGCGCTTGGGCGACAGTCGATGGACGTGTGGTCGATCAAATTTCTGAGGTCATCGCGCAGATTAAAAAAAATCCAGACTCGCGACGCTTGATTATTTCGGCGTGGAATGTGGGCGAGCTAGAGCAAATGGCACTCGCGCCGTGCCACACTTTTTTTCAATTCTACGTGGCAGAGGGCAAACTCTCGTGCCAGCTCTATCAACGCAGCGCGGATATTTTTCTCGGTGTGCCGTTTAACATCGCCTCCTACGCTTTACTCACCTTGATGATCGCGCAAGTGTGCGGCCTCAAGCCGGGAGATTTTGTGCACACATTTGGTGATGCACATTTGTACAGCAATCATCTGGAACAAACCCAGTTGCAACTTTCGCGTGAGCCGCGAGCATTGCCTGTGATGCTGCTCAACCCTGAAGTGAAAAATATTTTCGATTTCAAATTTGAAGATTTTACGTTGCAAGGATACGACCCGCATCCGGCGATTAAAGCGCCAGTGGCAGTTTAAAAGCTAGGATTGAGGATCGAGGATTGAGGACGTAGATGAAATATAGTGAGCTGTTGGTCTGGCAAAAATCGATGGATTTAGTGACTGATACGTACAAGATCACTGCCTCATTTCCAAGTGAGGAGCGATTTGGTCTTTCTTCTCAAGCAAGGTGTGCAGCCATTTCTATTCCATCAAACATTGCCGAAGGGCATGGGCGCAAAGCGACAGGGGCTTATATCAATCATCTATCCATAGCATATGGGTCGTTGATGGAGTTGGAGACACAAACCAAAATTGCTGTCAGATTAAATTTTGTGCAGGAAGATGTGGCCGCCACCCTCTTACAACAGATGGATGAAATCGGAAAAATGATCACTGGACTTAAGCATTCCCTTTCAAAAAAAATCAACTAACTACCGTGTTAAT
>Ga0209824_10000528_pt1 | contig 23619 bp, 31 predicted proteins | sample VDWuncwatermetaG_FD_184124 | JGI IMG/M metagenome (GOLD analysis project Ga0209824, IMG submission 184124) | Wastewater microbial communities from Netherlands to study Microbial Dark Matter (Phase II) - VDW unchlorinated drinking water (SPAdes)... ...
GCATCAGGGAGCCAAACATAAAGCGGAAGCTGAGCTGATTTCCCGGTAGCACCCACAAATAAGAAAATGCAGATGAACGTGGCGGCCGACATGCCCAAAATCGTCATGCCATTTAATGAGGCCACCGCATCTTTTAATTCCATAAAAGCGATCGTGGGCTTACCGGCTTTATACAGCGTCCAATAAAGCGCCATCATGCCGATCATCATGCCAAAATCGCCAACGCGGTTGACCAGAAAAGCCTTCATGCCAGCAGCGCCGTTGAGCTTTTCTTTAAACCAGAAACCAATCAGTAGGTAAGAACAGAGCCCCACGCCTTCCCAACCAACAAAAAGCAGGAAGAGATTATTGCCCATCACCAGTTGCAACATCATGAAACAGAATAAATTGAGGTAGGTGAAAAACCGCGCATAGCTAGGTTCTTCATGCATGTAACCAATCGAGTAAACATGGATGAGAAAACCAATGCCCGTGATGATGAGCATCATGAGCGAGGACAAGGGATCAATCAGATAAGCGATGTCCGCCTTCAGTGCGCCCGCATGTATCCAAGGCCAAAGATGCACCGTAAACGTGCGGCCTTCGACTGGCTGTGCTTTTAAGTAAAGAAAAGTGCACACGGCCACGGCAAAAGCCGCCAGCATCGCCCCGCAGGCAACAAAATTAACATACTTTTTCCCTAGTTTAACACCGACAGCCGTCGGCAAGCCATTGAGCAAAAACCCAACGAGAGGAAAAAAGGGAATCAGCCAAACAAATTTAGTCACGAAAGCAAACATAAGGCATCAGTTCTTTAGAGTGGCCACGTTATCTGTATCGATGGATCGATAGCTCCGGTAAATCCCCAGGACGATCGCCAAGGCAATGACGGACTCACACGCCGCCAGGGCAATCACAAACAAAGAAAAAATCTGACCATCAAGGTTCTTGCCATTGTAATGCGCAAACGCCACAAAGTTAATATTGGCGGCGTTGAGCATGAGCTCGATTCCCATTAGGTAAGCCACGGCATTTCTGCGCGTGCAAACCGTGTAGATGCCCAGCGAAAACACAATTGTGGCCATCACTAAGTAGCCGGTAATTCCCATAGTCCCCTCACTCACGATCATTCTGGCGCACGTAACGTCTGGTGATGATGGCCGCCCCTATCATGGCCATCAGCAAAAGTACGGATATCAATTCAAAAGGCAAAAGATAGCGGGTCAATAGCAAGTTCCCAATGGACGAGATGGTTGCAGGCACTGTCGATTCGCTCATGACCCACTTGTCAGAACCGATGACAGAAATCATCAGCAACAAAAATCCGAGCATGATAGGCACAACGGCTTTATAATTGGTGACCGGATTGTTGTTTTGATCTTGATCAATACGCGAGGTGAGCATGACAGCAAAAACAGTGAGCACCAAAATGCCACCGGCGTAAACCATGACTTGAGCCAGGCCCAGAAAATCAGCTTGCAAAATAATAAAGGTGGCCGCCACACCCAAAAACGTCCCAATCAAAGCAAAGGCCGAATAAATAAGGTTGCGGCTGAAAGCGACGATGACCGCAGAGCCAACTGTCACAACAAAAATGAGCGCGAAGACTAGCTTTTCCATTTAGGCCCCTGCTTCCTCGGCTGCGACATCGCCACCTTTTTTGGTCTTCACGACTTTGTAAGGAACGATCTTGTCGCCTTTGTTGATGAATTTAAAGACCAGGCTTTCGAGATCTGTGGTCGCGGCTTCAAACTCGCGGGTGAAGGCAATGGCGCCTGTCGGACAAGGTTCCGTGCAAAGACCGCAGTACATGCATTTGGCTTCGTCGATGTCAAAACGCGTCATGACCCGTTTGCCGAGCTCAGCATCTTTACCGTGATCGATAACAATGCAATCAATCGGGCAACTGGTTTCGCAAAGTGTACAGCAAGTGCAAATGCTGGTGTCGACATGCAAAAATCCGCGGTAACGTTCCGGCAAAGTTTCTTTGATGGGCCTAGCCGTCCGATCCGGATATTGGATCGTCATCGGTGGACGAAACAAGTGCGAAAACGTGATGGTCATGCCTTCGAAAACGGTTTGCACGGAGGCAAGGATGTTGTTGAAATAAGTCATAGCCATCAGCTCAACGGATTGAAGGTTATCTCAGCCTTAGCGTAATCCAGATGGTACTTCACACGCATGAAGAAATAACCAAAAGCGGCAAAGCCCGTGGTCGCCATCACAATGGAAATCACCAGAGGCACAATGGCCGGAGCACTGGCCATGATAATCATCCACAAACTCATCGCTAACAAATTAACGAAACAAGCCGGCACCAGATATTTCCAGCACAAACTCATGAGTTGATCGATACGCACGCGTGGCAAAGTCCAGCGCAATTGAATCACCACGAACATCAGCGCGGCGACTTTGGAAAAGTAAGTGGCAAATTCCAGCAAGTGCCTGGCCCAGCTCTCCTGCACGCCCAAGAGCTTCACGAGTGGCTCCGCCTGCCAGCCGCCCAAAAAGAGAATCGTCGCCAGTGAACCAATCAAGTAAAGGTTGGCGTATTCAGCCAAAAAGAAAATCGAGAAACGAAAACCGGAGTATTCCGTGTTGTAACCGCTCACCAACTCGGATTCGGCTTCTGGAATATCAAAGGGGGTACGGTTGCCTTCCGCGAGTGAACCCGTAAACAAAATGAAGAAAGCCACAAACGTAAATGGCGATTTAAAAATCAGCCATTCCCAGGGCCAAGCGCCTTGAGCACCAATAATCCCTTGCACACTCATGGAACCCGTAACCAGCACGACCATCAACACGGTCATGCTCACAGGGACTTCGTAACTGATGATTTGGGCTGCGGCCCGCATGCCACCGAGCAGCGACCATTTGTTATTGGAAGCCCAACCACTCATGACCACGCCGACAACGACGAGAGACTCAACCGCGAGCAGATAAAAAATACTGACATCGAAATCGGCAACAACAATTTTGGAGGAAAAGGGAATCACCACGAAGGCGAGAAAGGCGCCCAGGAAAACCAGGTAAGGCGCCAGGCGAAACAAGGGTTTGTCGGCCAGATCGGGAATGATGTCTTCCTTGAGTAGCAGTTTGATCCCGTCAGCCACCGACTGCAAAATTCCTTGTGGCCCCACGCGGTTTGGCCCCACGCGCGATTGCATGCGCCCAGCCACACGGCGTTCAACAAAAACCAAAATGGCCGCCAGCGGGGCAAAGAAACCAGCAAACATCAAAACAGCCACTAAAGCCTGCACAGCCGCGTAAACAAGGCTGACCGGCAGCGCTTGCAGGCTGCTACAGTTAGCTACCAGAGAATCTATCAAAGCTTGCATGACCCTTATCCCCCAACACGAAACTTATTTAACGATCAACCTCGGGCGCGACAATATCGAAACTGCCGATGACGGCCACCAAATCGGCGATCATCAAGCCCTTGCTCAGCGACTCGATAATCCCCATCGCCGCGAACGAACCGGTTCGGCAGTGAACCCGCACAGGCATGTCCGTGCCATCGCTCACCACCCAGTAACCCATGTCACCTCTGGCCGATTCGATCCGCACAAACGCTTCCCCTTTGGGTGGGCGCAATTTACGCGGCACATCGGCCAAGATATCGCCTTCGGGAATTTGCTTGAAACACTGATACAAAATCTTGATGGATTCGTACATTTCCAGAATACGCACATAGTAACGATCGAAACAATCCCCGCCACGGCCCGAGGCACAAATGCCAACAGGGACTTCAAAATCAAGCTCAGAGTAAACCGAGTAAGGCTCATCTTTTCTGATATCAAACTTGAGTCCGCTGCCACGCAGATTGGCCCCACAAAGGCCATAACTGATGGCTTCATCTATGGAGACAACAGCCACGCCTTCAAGTCGCTCACGGAAAATTTTATTGTCGGTGATCAGACGATTGAATTCATCGACAATCGGTTTGAAGTGATCCAAAAAAGCAATCGTGCGGGCAATGAAACCTTCAGGCAAATCATAGGACACGCCGCCAATACGCACGTAATTGTATGTCAGGCGGGCTCCGCACAAACTCTCAAGCAGGTCATTAATCGTTTCACGTTCACGCAAAGCGTGCACGAACGGAGTCGCAGCCCCCATATCCAAACCAAGAGCCCCAACGGCAATCAGATGAGAGGAGATTCGATTGAGTTCAGCAGCAATGACGCGCAGGTATTCAGCTCGCTTGGGAACCACTATGCCCGCCAGTTTTTCAACAGCACAGGCATAACCCTGATTGGCTGTCATGGCAGCAACATAATCGATGCGGTCCGTGTAAGGCATGAACCCATGCCAGCCCACTTTTTCGGCGATTTTTTCGATGCCACGGTGCAGATAACCGATGTCGGCCACGGCTTTACGCATGACCTCACCGTCAGTGTAGACTTCGAAACGAAGCACACCGTGCGTAGATGGATGCTGAGGCCCCATGTTGAGAACCATCTCTTCGGTGTGAAAACCGTCTTCTTTTTTAAGGGCATCTACCATAACTCACTCACAACAAAGACGGCCGCGTGGTGCCGATTCCGTTGTAATCTTCCTGTTCCTGATAATCTTTGAGCAGCGGATAACCCACCCAATCTTGCGGCAATAGAATACGGATCAAATTGGGGTGACCCGTGAACTTAACACCAAAGTGGTCGTAGACTTCGCGCTCCATGAAATTGGCCGCTCCGTAAAGTCCAGCCACAGAGGCCACAGCGCCACCCTCTCTGGCCACTTTAGCTTTCATCGCAAAACTGTGGCGGTGTTTATAAGAATAAAAATGATAAGTGACTTCGATTTGTTCTTTGTTATCGAGCGCACTGAGATTGACGGCGTAGTCGAAAGCCAGTGCAGGCTCATCACGCAAAAACTGAGCGACTTCCGCCGTTTTAGCAGGTGGCACCACCAAATAAGCCACCCCTGCTTCTGGCGCTATCCACTCCACTTCGGCGAACTTGGCTTTGACAAGTTCAGCAATTTTACTTTCAGTAAGCTTTTCCATACGTCTATTTTCTTACTCATTTGCTATTCGTCATTCCCGCGAAGGCGGGAATCCAGCATAATTCAAATTCACTGGATTCCCGCCTTCGCGGGAATGACAGTTAAAAAAATCCTACGCCACCAAAAACTTTTCCTGCATGACCTGTTCTTGTAACTTGAGCAGTCCCTCTGTGAGAGCCTCTGGGCGTGGGGGACAGCCGGGAACATAAACATCGACCGGCACAATTTTATCGACACCCTTTACCACAGAATAACTCAGCTGGAAGAGGCCGCCACAGTTTGAGCAGCTACCCATCGAAATGACATATTTCGGTTCTGGCATCTGATCATATAACAGGCGTGTACGTGAGGCCATTTTGTAAGTGAGCGTCCCGGCAACAATCATTAAATCAGACTGGCGTGGAGTCGCGCGGAAAACAGAGCCGAAACGATCCAAATCTGAACGCGGACCACCGGTCTGCATCATTTCGATAGCACAACAGGCCAAACCAAAAAGCAGGTACCAGAGCGAAGATTTACGTCCCCAATTGATGACCTCATCCAGCTTCGTGGTGAGAACAAAATCAGGCATGGAATTTTTTAGTGACATACTTTTTTACTATGAAGACTGTTTGATCTCTTCAGCGATTTTCTTGACCCAATTCAAGTCTCCCTTGGCCCAAGCGTAGACAAAACCAACGGCTAAAATCGCAACAAAAACTAAAACTTCCGTAAAAGCGAGCAACCCCTGCCCTTTGGCCACCCAGTCTTGCACAAAAACCCGGGCGACAGGGAACATAAACACAACTTCCACGTCAAAAACGACAAAAACCAAAGCCGTTACGTAGAACCGGATGTTAAAATTCATCCAGGCGCTGCCCGTTGGAACTTCCCCACATTCATAAGTGGAATTCTTCTCTAATGATGGAACAGACGGACGCAGAAGCGAGCCCGCAAAAAGGGCGCCAAAAATCAGAAGAGTCCCAATAACAGCAAAAGCGAGAACATTGCCGTATGTAAACAACATTTCGTTCGACTCCCTTCAACAGACAAAAAACTAAACTGCACGGCCCTTAACAAAGACTTTTTCGGGCGACAATCAAAAAGTGCAAGGAAGCATTTCTTAATGACTGGCGTCATTGATTTTTCTTTTTTACATTTACCGATGTCTTTGCCATGATCCGTTCCCGAACCGTAAATTTTGATCAACCCAAAAGGAGTTCCTATGAAAAAAGATAAGGTTTTACTCACCGGTCTCACGGCTGCCAGCGTCCTCTTTGCTGCCTCAGCAGCTAACGCCGAATTGTTCAAAATAGAAGGCCTCAAATTTGCCCACGCCGAGACCACTCCCACAACAACAACCCCACCACCTGAAGGCAAGTGCGGTGAAGGCAAGTGTGGTGAAGCCATGATGGGCAAAGGAAAAGACGCAAAAGCTGCTGATGCCACAAAGGAAAAGGACGGGAAATGCGGTGAGGGCACCTGTGGCAGCACCGATACCAAAGCCCCCGCGACCCCAACACCTACCCCAACTGAAGTCAAAGCTAACAAAGCTGATGATGCTGGACAATCTGGGTATTGATAATGAATCCTACCTCTCCCCAGAATTGGGGAGAGGTCGTCAGCCATAAGGCTGGCGGGAGAGGGGCCGCACACTCGCAAACACCCCTCTCCCGCATCCGCCTCAGACGGATGCCCCCCTCTCCCCGTTACCGGTGAGAGGGATTCCTGAAAAATTCACGATTAACAATTAGTCCAATAAAAAAAATGCCCGTAAAAAAACACAACATTGGCATTGGCCTCGGTTTACGCCGTCCCTTTATTGAACGTATCGCCGCTTCCCCGCCGGAAGCCATCGACTGGTATGAGATTGCCCCAGAAAACTATGTGGGGCGTGGCGGTCTTGCAGTGCGTGCACTGGAAAAAATCGCCGCCACTCGTCCGCTCATTGCACACGGTTTGCAACTTTCCCTTGGTAGTCTGGATCCGCTCAACTTTGACTATCTAAAAGCCCTCAAAGCCTTTTTGCGAGAATGGAAAATAGCCTGGTTCAGTGATCATCTTTGCGTGGCTTCCCGTTTTGGTCATTACTTTCACGATTTGTTGCCCCTGCCCTTCACTCAGGAAGCCGCAGCCCACGTGGCCGAACGCGCCCGCATTGTGCAAGATATAATTGAAGTCCCTCTCGCCCTCGAAAACGTCTCTTACTACTTAAGTCCCGCTCCGCCAGAAATGACTGAGTGGAATTTTGTGCGTGAGATCCTCAATCGTTCCGGCTGTGCCCTCATGCTCGATGTAAACAACATCTATGTGAATGCCGTTAATCACGGTTTTGATCCCAAAACTTATCTGGATGCTGTTGCCCACGAAAAGATTTTACAAATTCACATTGCGGGTCACGACCGAAATCCCTCTGGACTCATCATCGACACGCATGGCCAGCCTATTGTGCACGATGTTTGGGAACTACTGATTTATTTGGGCCAAAAACGTGGGCTACCGCCTGTATTAATCGAACGAGATACAAATATTCCGCCACTTGAAGAATTGCTCATCGAAGTTGAACGCGCCAAAGTCATTCATCAAAATTCTTGGCAAAACTCTTTGCTGCAAAAAGTGAGTGGCGCATGAGTCTCAAAGCTGTCCAAGATTATTATCATCACATGATTTTTGACCCCATTTTTTCGGCCGATGAACCCACTGTAACAAAAATTCTCCCACCCGAAATGAGCGCCCACCTGTTAGGCCAGCCAGAAAATCGCCGAGATATCTACCGCGGTTTTATTCAAAACAATGTGAGCGAAATCATCAAAGCCGCTTTTGATATTTTTTTTACACTTCTGCCCAAAGAAAAAGGGGATGAACTCATTCGCGATTTTTTGAATCGCCACCATCCGCGCACAAATATTTACAAAAATATTCCCCAAGAATTCCTGGCCGATTTACAAGGTAACGAAGTTGACAAACTGCCCTGGCCTTTTCTGCTGGAGTTAGCCGAAGCCGATTTTTTGGATTACGATTTGCGCCTAAGCCCCAATTTTGAATACCAACCAACCGACCCCAAACTACCATTAGAGACCGCTTATTTTATTCTCAATCCCGCCCTTGCCCTGCGCAAGACAGATTTTGCTGTTACAGCCATCACTTCGAGTACCGATCCAACGAGCGTTCAACCGCAAAAAACGCTGTATGCCCGCTATCGGCATCCTGAGACATTTGCGATCGAAACAGTCGTGCTAGGTGAATTGTCATTTGTGTTTTTGCAAAATGTCCTGGCTCAGCCCAAAGCCAGTTTTGCTGAACACCTCACGCAAATGGAAAAACAATTTCCTCAAATTGATGCGGAAGTCCTAACGCAAAATCTGGTTTCGTTTTTGGGCGATTTGCTTTCGCGTAAAATAGTTTTGGGATTATCTTAATATTGGCATGAATTTTGAAATTACTCCTGACGTTAGCCCTGCGATGGTCGCTCGGCTTTTAACGAAAGGAACTTTCCCATGCCGAAATTATTTGGTCTTTCTCACCGTCATCCTGCTAAAGCCTCAAATGAGGTGCCTCAAGCCGCTCCCAACTCGTCCCAAAATCGAGCACAGCATTCCGATTCTGAGACAGCGGTCCTCTCAATCACCCCGACAACTCAAAGTCCAAGTGGCCTGGTCTGTCCCTCTTTTGAAGATGAACCCTGGCGCTCACAAGCGGCGGCCCTGCGACCAACAGCCATCGACGAATACTGGCTCGATACTTGGGTAGCACCCGCCATCAGCCCACCCCCATTGCCGCCTGGACATCCGTACGTAAAACTCCTGCTGGCGTATCTAGGCACAGTTCCCGATGAATGCTGGATCGATGAAGAGAATGACGTCGATTGATAGGCCGTTGCCATATTCACCTGATAGGTGTATTATGAAAATCGAAATGACCAAGCAGGCGATCCGGGATCTTGAAAAGCTTCCGGATCACCTTGTCGAAAAATTTGACTTGTGGCTTTCTGCAATTGATCAAATGGAATTAAGAAAAGTCCGTATTCACCCGGGATTACATGATGAACCGCTGCAAGGACAAAGATTTGGTCAAAGATCAGTACGACTGAATAGGAGTTACCGTGTTATCTACAAAATCAAAAAAGAAACGACGTCTACAGAAGCCGTCCTCATCATCATCGAAATCACAAAACATCGATATTGACCTTGAAGACACTGTGGATGCTTTGGAGTATTTGGAAAAACGCAGAGGCGGCCCACTCACATTTTACAGCATGATGCGTTGCTTCCGTGAGTGTGACGAATTTTCACAGGTCGCTTACGCTAAAAAACTGGGCATCTCCGTTGCCCATTTGTGCGACATCGAAAAAGGCCGCAAGACCGTCAGCCCAGAACGCGCAGCCAATTTTGCCCATATTCTTGGCTGGCCCAAGGAATACTTCGTTACGCTCGCCTTGCAAGATATGCTCAATAAATGTCACCTCAAAATGAAGGTGCATGTCGAGGCAGCCTAAAAACTATCCACCTATTTTTTAACTCAGTGTTTTTTTGTGTAGGCGAGCATGCCGGAAATATTTCCTGGCAAGGCATCGCTGGTCGCCGCATTGGCCATTGAACTCGGAATACTGCCGCCCGTTTTGCAAAGCACAACTTGAGTGATCGTCCCTTTATTGGAATCGAATTCCCAGTAACCTTCATTGACGGGGCACTCGACAGCGTTACTGGCGACTTCGGTAAGACTCGAGTAATCGCTAATTTTCTTCTTGGCCCAGCTGATACGCACAATTCCAGCACCCGCAGCTTCTTCTTTTAAGGTTAAAACATTGTGCCTTTTAATCCCCCATCCAAAATCGAGGTATTGATAATAAGCACCATCGGATTGCACACGGATGTCTTCAACATACTTTAACCCACCCTTGTAGCCTTGTATATCCATGACGGCTTTGCGGAATTGATCAACGCTAATCCCTGTCACACCGCTCATGACACCTCGATAAGCCGGTAGAGTTTCACCATTGCGAGTCACATCAACACTCGAAATCGCCACGCCTTTGGATTCGCCTTTGGCTGTCCAGGTTGCTGTCGGAAGAATATCCGTCCCAATATAACAAATGGGATCCCATAACCGCCCAAATGAACGCATGCCTTGAGTCAGACTCGAACCTGATTCCGTGGTAAAAAAAGCATCACCTGATACTGGCGTTGAATGCGTCGAAGAAGCGTTCAGACTTGATAAGTCGATAACACGACCTGCAGAAGCGGAAACACGGGTAAGACTCATAAAAATTCCTTTCACTCGCTTGACTCAGCCTCAAACGGCCAAGCTTGTGCTTCGCGATTTATGTTCAGAAACTTTTCGTAAAACGTAGCCAAGAGTTGCTATCATAATACTGGCAAAGGCAATAAGCCTATCACTTTGCTATTTTTTCTTGGCGTTGACGCCGCAATTTACGGCGGAATTGTTCGGCCAAATCAAGTTTTTCTCGATCAAAATCAACCATGATGATTTCTTCGGAATTAGCATGAATGACTTCAATATTCGGCAAGCCTCGATCTGGGTTTCTGGGTTGAAGCTCTGCCACAACAGGCTCTGGTTCAAACGGCGGCAAAAGAGCCGCCAAACTCATCGGCCGCTCATCTATAATCTCAGCCCTTTCCAATGCTGGGATAAGGGCAGGCTCAGCAGACACATCAGCCAAGCTGACCAATTCGTCACTGGCCGAAAGCCTGATTTCCTCTGGGATCACTAATTCAGGCGGCCGCTCTGGCACAGCTTCAACAGGCAACGCCTCAGGCAAACTAGGCTCCGTTATCAACTCTTGTTCTGCCACAAGAACAAGCTCGGGCAGCACGCCTTCAGCCACCACCAAGGGCTCTGGCTGCACAACCTCGACAGAGGCTGCATCTGTCATAACAGGCTCTTCCTTAACGAATTCTGACTCTTGCGGAATCAACGCTTTGAGTGTGCCGTATTCTTTCGTCAAGCGCGTCAAAGCTATCTTGATTAGACTATCCGCCGCTGTTCCATCTTCAGGATAAAAAGCCACCCCCACCTTAACAATAGGAATGATTTTGACTTGCTGGCCCTTGAGCAAAAACTCACGTTTATGGAGAGTTTTATTAAACCTCACAAGCAAAGTTTCCAGTGCGCGTGGCTGGGTTTCTGGGCAGGTCATGACAAAACCATCCTCACCCGCACGATAAAGGCCATCGTAGACTCGGCACGCCTTGCGCAACGTGTCAGAAATCATGTGCAAGAGACGATCAAGCGCGACTTGCCCCAAGTCTTTGCGAATCTTACGGCAAGGCTCAACCCGAAAAGTAAAAACGGCTAAAGCATAACCACGACGCTTGGCCCTAGCCAACTCTTGAGCAAACAAAGGAACCATACTGCGTTCATTAAATAAGCCTGTTGCGGCATCACGAGTGCCAAGTAAAACCAGACTTTCTTCACGCATTTGGTGATCACGAAAAAGCTTTACAGTTTGCCAGGCAAGCACTGAAGCAAAAATGAAAAGCAGACTCCAAAGCCCTGACAATCCCCAAAAAAATAAACGTTGCTGGCGGTAAAACCGACTGTTTTGATTACGCGAGACATCCCAAAACACATGATTAAAAGCGCTCCGCAAATGATTGATCCCCGCCCCAATCAGATTAACAAACTCAAGCTCTGAGACCAGATCAGGCTCATAGGAATGCAGAGGCATTGTCAGATCAGCCTGATTAATGGCTTCATTGGCGGCATCAAAATATTTGACTGTATTGAAACGTAATAAGGAGAACAACCGTTGAAAATCGGCGTCGGTACTCGTGCCCACCTGAAACTGGCTCAGTGTTTCCCGCAGTTCGGTTTTGGGATCAGTTGAAACAAAATCGTTGTTCACAACCCAAGCAGAAAAATAAGTCTGCATTTTATCTTCTAAATTTTTGAAGCTGCCCAGACTCTGATTTTTGCGTTCATCTAAGTAACGCTTCCACTTAAAATCACCGCTGGTCAAAAACAGATGAAGCGCATTGTGATAGTTGAAAATATCAGCTTCAAGATTTTCGATCAGGTCGATAACAGCCAGATTTTCGACCGATTTTTCATAAAGCATGCCCTGCAATGGCTCTTCACTGCGATCAAACAAGACGAGCGACAAAACAGAAGCCGCCCCAAGCAAAACGGCGAACACCAACATCTGTAACTTGATTGATTTTACACCTATCATGAACGACTCCAGGAAGACCACAAGTCGACGCTGCGGTCAATTAACCATACTGATGATCATGCAGACCATGTATTGGCAATTCAAAATGCAGTTGCAGGACGAAAGGTTTTTTGCGATGACCTTAGCAGACGTATGATAAGTGTATTCATCGAAGAAAAAAAAGGGAATTACAAGATTATCGCTGTTGCCGAGAGCCAGAAAGATCTGAATAACCTGCGCCTGATGAGTTACAGCCTCAGGGGAGCCGATAAGTTGCAACTCAACAAAGACAAATATGGTGGGCCATATATCGTTGTGGATACGGACACCTTCAAAACGCCTGAAGGCACCCCGGATATCGCCGCCATGCAGGTGTTTACAGCCAAATTGCAAAGCGATTATCAATAATTTCTAACTCCGTGCTAAGCTGCCCTATGGCTATCGTCCTTAAACAAAAACCGCTGACCCTGCTCCAACGCTTCTACTTGCTCGAAATTTTCAAGGGAATGATCATCACGGCACGTCATTTGGTGCGCAATCTTTTACATCCCTCACGCATGCAGACATTTTCGTGGCCCGAAGTCAAAAAGCCTATCGATATCGGTTATCGCTCGGAACATCGCCTCATGCTCCGCGATGACAGCGCCATTCGTTGCACAGCTTGTATGCTATGTGCCACAGCCTGCCCAGCTCGCTGTATTCACATCACCGCCGAAGAAGGCACGGACCCCAAAGCCGAAAAGTTTGCCTCCGCCTTTACCATCGATATGCTCCGTTGCATTTACTGTGGCTATTGTGTCGAGGCTTGCCCTTGCGATGCCATTCGCATGGACACCCAAAAATCGGTCGAAGCTTATTTTAACCGCGTCGATTTTATTAAAGACATCAACTACCTGAAGACGAATCATGGGGAAAAATCACCCTACTCGATTGCGCGCTATCCATGATTTTTTTCTTGGCAGCGGCCCAAGCCTTCAGGTAACAGGAAAAAAGAATGGCTTACTTCATCACCGAAAAATGTATTGGCTGCTCCATTTGTGAAATCAAATGCCCAACGGACACCATTGTTGGGGAATCAAAAAAGCTTTTCCAGATCCTGCCAGAGAACTGTATCGATTGCGGGACCTGCGCCATTTGGTGCCCAGCCGATGCCATTGAAGACAGCTACGGCGTTTTAGTCGCTGGCTTAAAACCCAAAAATATCCCCAAAGCCAAAGTTGATCCTGATTCCTGTGTGGCTTGCGAATACTGTGTCGATGCCTGCCCCTTCGATTGCATCTCCATGCAACCCCATCCCGATGGCCAATTTCCTATGTTGGCTGTGGTCGACGAAAAGAAATGCGTGGGTTGTCGTCTCTGTGAAGAAAGTTGCCTATGGGAATCCATTTACATGGATGGCTCACGCATCACAGGCCTGAGCCAAAATCCTATAAAAGAATCCTTCGTCGATAAAATCGTGCCAGAGGGCAGCCCTATCGCCCCGCGCGATACAGCTGACTTCTTCCGCAAAAAAGCGGCTGAACCAAAACCTGAGAAAGACGACAAAACGGTGAGTCCCTCTATTGTCTAATGTTGACCCAAAACGAATAAGTCCCTCTCACGCATTGCATTCAAAAATCGCCTCCACTACCCTTCCCCCATGTCATGGGAACTTGAACGCATCACGCTTTGGGCCATTCCGATTTTTGTCATCGCCATGCTACTTGAGTGGTTGGCTGTGCGGCGTGAGCAACCCCGCAATTACCGCGCGGCCGATACACGAGCCAACTTGATTTTAGGATTTAGCTTCGTATTTTTACAAATCCTCGCCGCCACAACGATTTTTGCCATTTTTTCTTTCCTCTATCAGTATCGTATCTTCACCCTGCCACAAACGTGGTCGAATCTTGTCACCGGTGGGCCCTTACACATCCCCACTCTCCTCGCTCTCGTGCTGCTCGAAGATCTTTGCTTTTATATTTTTCACCGTGTCAGCCACACCAGCCGCTTTTATTGGGCCATCCACGAAAATCATCATTCCTCCGAGCACTACAATTTTAGTGTGGCCCTGCGTCAGCCACCACTGGAAGCCCTGACAGCCTGGATTTTCTGGCTCCCTCTGCCGCTCCTGGGTTTTGCCCCGCAGGACATCATGTTTCAAATGGCCATTAATTTGTTTTACCAATTCTGGATGCACACCAAATTGACACGCTCACTGAGCCCACTTGATTATCTCTTCAATACGCCGAGTCATCACCGCGTGCATCATGCGACCAATTTGTCTTATCTCGACAAAAATTATGCCGGCACCTTCATCATTTGGGATAGGCTCTTCGCCTCATTCACCCCCGAAACTGAACCGGCTCGCTACGGCATTTTGCATCCCATTGGCACAAACAATCCCTTCAGAATCTTTCTGCATGATTTCAAACAATTGAAACAAGACATGCGGAGTGCCCCGCGCTTGATTGACAAATTAGCCTATCTCATTAAACCACCAGGCTGGCGCCACGACGGCACTGGCATGACAGTAGCAGACATGCTAGCACAAGAAAAAAACTCATGACCAACACACTAAAAAATCTGTTTATCGCCAACAAAACTTGGGTATCCGAAAAGCTCAAAGCCGACCGGCATTACTTCAAACGTCTCGTCGATCAACAATCGCCAGATTATCTTTGGATCGGTTGTTCCGACAGTCGCATCCCGCCCAACGAAATTGTGGGGCTCGCACCAGGCGAACTCTTCGTGCACCGCAACGTTGGCAACATTGTCGTCCACACCGACATGAATTGCCTCTCGGTCTTGCAATTTGCCATCGATATTCTCAAGGTCAAACACGTAATCGTTTGCGGCCATTATGGTTGTAGCGGCGTGCGCACGGCGATGGATAACAAACAGCATGGCCTCATCGATAACTGGTTACGCAACATTAAAGACGTTTACAAACAACACCTGCCCGAACTCATGAAAATCAAAAATCGTGAAGCTCGTATGAAGCAGTTATGTGAACTCAACGTCCGCGAACAAGTCCTTAACGTGTGCTACACGCGCTTCGTGCAAAATGCGTTCGATCGCAAACAAGACCTCACCGTGCATGGCTGGATCTACGATGTTGGCGAAGGCCTGCTGAAGGATTTGGGTTTATCCATCACTAGAAAATCCCAATTTGACCGTCTTTACCATCTCAATTCCAACGACAGATCTGTCTGATAGCGTCAAAATAGTATCATGATTTTATTTGATATTATTGTTTAATAGTCAGCAAACACTTGTATTCACTGGCTCTCCCATTGCTTAAGTTTAAGCATGTGCTAAAATGTAGTTAAAACAATGGGTTACTGACGCATGATGTCAGGATCCATGTCCGCCCTTCCACCAGAGGGGCTGGATAAACCAGGAGGCCTGAATGAACCTTGATTCCTTTAGACGCGCGATGCCAATCGGTTTCGCCGCCACAGTCGTCATGACTGTGTATCTCCACCTTGCCAATACGTTGAATCTGCCAAGAACAGACTTTCATGACATGATCACTCGGTATTTCCATACTGAAGGCATGGCCACATGGATTGTCTACTTCATTGCTGGTGGGTTCTTATCGTTCGTTTATCGAACGTTCTTCCACAACAAACTGCCCGACCACAGTTGGAAACGCGGCCTCTATTTTGGCGCCTTCCTCTGGTTGTTCATGGGACTGGTGATGATGCCCTTCATGGGCATGACCATGTTCGCTGGTTCAGCCATGGCTGCAGTCGGTCTGTTCTTCGCAGTGGCAACGTATGGCGCAACAGTTGGTTATCTTTACGATCACCACTGAGAGCCAAAAAAAAGTCACACAGAGGCCGGGTTATCCCCCGGCCTTTTTTATGAAACGGCCAACTCAAGCTGACGCTCTTCCAAATGAAGGTAATAGCGATCCCGAATCGTATGGCAAAATGCAATCAGCTTGGGCAAGGTCTGGAGCCAATCTTTCAATGGGTTTTTGATAGGCACCCAAAGAATATTTGCCAGCAAACCGTAAGCACTGGCATCAACGCTTGAGGGGCGGTCCCCAAAGAAATAGGTTTTATCACCGAGAGCCTCTGAGAGTGCTGTCAAATCAGCCATGCCAATTTTGTAAATCTCGTTGCGATTGTGGCGACCCATTCCATGACCCAAAAGTTGTTTGCGCACAGAGCCTCTGGCAAGGGCGGGAACAAACCATTTGAGTGGCACTCGTAAATGACTAAAAAATTCGTTTTTGATTTCAAGCCACCCTTTGTCTTCAATCCAGCGGGAATAAACGACACTCCAATAGAGATTTTCCTCAAGCAGACGTCTCAGTGCAAGTGAATAAGCTCGCTGCTGAGACGACAGGTGCCGATCGAGCTTGTCACCATAAGCCGCCACCAGATAGTCGATAATGAAATTTGAATCGGCAATGACCTGTTCACCATCAATCACATAAGGCAACTTGCCCTTGGGAGCCCCTCGTGGGTCACGGACTATCGCCGTCTCATAGGGAATCCGTGCCATGCGCAGGTAAGTTTCCATCTTCAAGCAAAAAGGGCTGGGATTCAAACCTCCCCAAGCGGGCGCATACTGATGAAGACGAAGCATACCGCCCATTTACCCAGACTTTTCCCGAGAGTCCAGAAGCTAGATAAGGCATGTCTCACGCCTATTGCCTGACAGGCGAAATCGCGTTACGAAAGATTTATGTCACGCCGCCTTCGCCTCTTTCACGACACCGCTGACGCTAAAGCTTTTCTAAGGCAAGGATCCGCACTGACCATTGGCAATTACGATGGTCTCCACATCGGTCACCGCAGTCTTCTAACAGATGTTTTTTTTACCGCGCGTAAACGCGGCCTCAAATCTGTCTTGCTGACGTTTGACCCCCATCCCGTAAAAGTCCTGGCGCCCAGTTTGGCCCCCCTTCTCATCAACACTCTCGAACAAAAAATTGAACTGGTCGAAAAATTGGGAATTGATGTCCTCATCATCCAAAAGTTCAATCGCCGCTTTGCCAGTGAATCGCCAGAAACCTTTTTTAAAAAACGACTCCTCCGTGATTTGAATGCTAAGCATATCACTGTGGGCTACGATTTCACTTTTGGCGCTGGCAGGCAGGGCACCATCGAAACTTTGGAAATTCTAGGCTACCAAAACAACATCGATATCAATATCATCGATGCCAAGCTGCAAAATCGCCTACTCGCCAGTTCAACGGTCATTCGTAAATTGATAGCAAATGGCGATATCAAACGGACAGCGAGGTTGCTGGATCGCCCTTTCTTCATCGATGGGAAAGTCATTCATGGCCATGCCAGAGGGGCAGCCTTGGGTATTCGTACAGCCAATCTGGCCACAGAAAACAAATGCCTTCCAAAAGATGGCGTGTACGCTACGCTGATTCGTCTGGGAGATAAAGTCTTGCAAGGCGTCACGAATATTGGTTTCAATCCAACTTTTGACGACAAAGTCCGCTCAATTGAAACGCACATTTTTGATTTTTCCAAATCGCTTTATCGTAAACGATTGCGCCTGCTCTTTATTGACAGACTCAGGGACGAAAAGAAATTTGCAGATGGCTCAGCGCTCGTCAAACAAATCAAAAAAGACATTGTGAAGTCCAAACAGATCTTGTCAAATTATCTGGATAATCCGGTCATCGACTAACATGAACAAACCAAAAAACAGCCAGCCCCTTTATGGCGTCATCGGCGATCCGATTGCTCATTCAAAATCACCAGTCCTGCATAAGGCTGCCCTCAAAGCCTTGCAGCTTCCTGGCGATTACCAAGCTTTTCACGTGCTCCCCACCGAACTCAAAAAAATCATAGCCAGAGTGCGTACCGGTGAAATCACCGGACTCAATGTCACTGTCCCGCATAAAGTGGCCATCAAAAAATTAGTCGATAGCCTCACGCCGGAGGCTCAAGCCATTGGTGCTGTTAATACAATTTACCATAGCCAAGGCAAACTCATTGGCCACAACACAGATGGCGCGGGTTACTTGGCTTCACTCAAGAACGAAGCGAGCTTTGCTCCCAAAGGCAAATATGCTGTCATGATTGGCGCTGGTGGTGCCGCGCTGGCTGTTGGCCATGCCCTATGCCAAGCGGAAATTAAATCTCTGCACATTGCCAATCGCGATGGCAAGAAAGCTATCAAGTTTGCCAAAAGACTCGCCAACAGCTATCCGCGACTCATTTTATCTGCAGGTAACTTAGACAGTTTAAATGAGCAAACTCTTGGCAAAGCTCATCTGCTCGTCAACACGACGCAAATGGGCATGCAGGACACGCCCTGGATTGCCTTAAATTTTCTAAAAAGTCTCCCGCGCACAGCGCTCGTTTCTGACATTGTTTACAACCCACGCCAAACTGAGCTGCTAAAGGCCGCTCGACGCCTGAAACTCAAAACCCACGAAGGACTTGGCATGCTCCTGCATCAAGGCGCACTGGCGTTTCAAAAATTTACTGGAAAAAAGGCGCCGATTGACGTCATGCGACGGGCGTTGCTGAAGGCGTTGTCGATTTAAGAAAGCAGCTTCGCCACAAGACTATTCTGATATGTGCTTCATAATAGTCTTGACTATAATGAATATAGGTTCATTATAGTCATATGCGGCGAGCCAGTGAACAACCGATTGCCAACGATCTCGATAAGAAAATCGTGCTGCTTTCTGGGCCACGGCAAGTGGGCAAAACAACCTTATCAAAAACACTTTTTAAAAAATTCGAGTACCTCAATTACGATTCAGGTGATGATCGCCAGCTCATTTTACAAAAAAGTTGGAACCGCGCTACAGACCTCGCGATTTTTGACGAAATTCATAAAATGAAAAAATGGAAAGCGTGGATAAAAGGCATTTACGACACTGAAGGCTGTCGGCCACGGTTACTCGTAACCGGATCAGCTCGCATGAATACCTATCGTAAAGGTGGGGATTCTCTGGCGGGGCGGCATTTCATGCACCGGCTTCACCCTTTTACTGTTAAGGAATTGGCTGGGAAAATCAAACCGAACGAAGCTTTGGATACGATTTTGCGGGTTGGCGGCTTCCCCGATCCTTTTCTGGATGGCAGCGAAGATTTTGCACGCCGCTGGCGGCATTCCCATCTTGATGTGATTTTGCGCCAGGATTTACTCGATCTCGAAAGAGTCCGCGATTTGAAATCCATTGAACTACTGATAGACTTGCTCAAGAACCGTGTCGGCCAAACGACTTCTTTTGCCTCTTTGGTTAATGATCTGCAAGTTTCGATTCATACAATCAAACACTGGCTGCAAATTTTGGAAGACCTGTTCGTCATCTTTCCCGTACGACCGTACTCAAAAAACATCGCCAGAAGTCTTCTCAAAGAATCAAAATACTATTTTTATGACACCGGTGCGATTCGTAATGAAGCAGGAGCTCGGCTTGAAAATGCTGTCGCGTGTGCGCTGCTGGCAGAATTACAAATGTTAGAGGACACGAAAGGTCACAAAGTGGATTTGCATTATCTGCGCGACAAAGAAAAACGTGAAGTCGATTTCCTGGCAGTGATTGATGGCAAACCCGTTTTGATGGCTGAGGTTAAGAATGCAGACAGCGCCTTCTCGCCGCATTTATTCCACTTTAAAAAACAATTACCAAACCTTGTCGCCTGTCAGATTGTTAAAGAATGTAAACGCGAGCAGACAGCAAATGGTGTTCAGCTTGTATCGGCAGCCAAATTTTTAGCTGAGCTTTCTTTACGAGTGAAATAAAACTCTAAGGCCGCGCCTATCAGTTGGCTATTCCGGAATTAATTCAATTAGCAGTTTCCTGAAAAACTCCTTTTGTTGTCATTCCCGCGAAGGCGGGGATCCAGCAATACTCAGCGATACTGGATTCCCGCCTTCGCGGGAATGACGGGAAATATGAAAATTTTAGTTTTTTCAGGAAACTGTAAGAGATTGGGTTTAAATACTAGCGTTTAGCGTTAAATTTGCAGAATTTTTCGCAACTTCAGCTTGTCCCAATCGATAAAAACAGCGAAGGAATTCCCATGTCAAAACGAGTCATATTTACCCCCCCCCCTCAAAGTTCACGCACGGGTAATGCGCATTGCCCCGTAGCGGCAACTGCCTCTCGTACTTCACAAACTAGTAAGCCCGTGCATCCAGCCGTCGTCGAGGCACTCACATTGGCTATGAAGATAGCTGTTTTCGTGACTTCCACCGGCCTGATTCAATAGGCAATCTCTCACTTCAAATAATTGCTGAAGGGTTTATGGATCATGGCTGGGCCATCATTCGAAATCAGTTTTTCTTAAGATGGCACGGTTCACCTGAAGTCGGTTATCGTTTGAGTATTACAGATGGACAGGATGACCGTCTCAGCGATGACATGCGCTTTAATATGTACGAACTTGCTCTTAATGCCGGCATCCCCATTACACTCGAAGGCTTCGATCATCTTAAAAAAGAGAAAACAGAAACCTTGCATCTTGATCGCCACGATCCTCGCTTGGCCGAATTTGGCGTGACGCCGCCGCCGTTGTTTAGCGCTCCTTATGGTCCGGATGAAGCCTTGGAACTGCCACCCTATGAAGAATGGCAAGAGGAATTAATGAAAAAATGGAGATGAATTTAAATTCACTTCACCAACTTCGCCACTTCTTTCACAAACTTTTTTATGTCTTTTAGATAAGAGGCTTCGTCAGCACCAAGGTAGTCATGAACCGATAAATTGCGGTCTTCTAGAAAATCTAACCATAACTCTAAATTCTGAATTAATTTAAGTTTGGTGGCCTCTTTGAGCGTATCACGCGGGCTGTAAACTTCTTGCCCAGCTTCTGACACGATGCGTTTAAGATGTTTCCATGCGTACTCAAAACAAACCTCAAAGCGCTTAATAATGGCATCAAAATACAGGTCGTTAACGAGTGCTTCATCGTGATATTTAAGAGCTTCCTCCAGCTTGCCAATTGATTCTTTAAGCTTCTTATCTTGAATCACAAAGTCGCCTTTTCTTTTAGCATCTGCCAATCGCCAATTTTCCCGGTTAAAAATACAAGGTCATTTTGACAGGCACTTAAAAAATCTGAGTCTGCTCTGTTCAAATTAACGAGATCAACATCGACTATCAAACCTGATTCTTCCAACCACTCACTTTTAAGTTTGAGCAAATCTAAATGCTGACGATGAGAGATGGTCTGCGAAGAATAAAACCCAATGTCCCAATCGGAAAATTTTTTTTCTTTTCCTTTGGCACGCGAACCAAAAAGCACAAACGTCACTTGTGGAAACCTGGCATGTAACAAATCTATAAGGGGGGCAATTTCACGAATTTGTGGATTTTTTTTTGTTTTTTCGATTAACTCAAGTGGCGAAACACCAAGACTCTGGCAAATCTTTTCATACCCCTGCTGAAACACACTATGCCCCCGCAAATAGTGATTGATCGTGTTACGATGTAAACCTGTTACCCGTGCCAAATCGGCAAATGATCGCAGCTGCTTATTTTTTAGAGATTGCTCCAGAGCCATCTTATCAAGGGAAGCCATCTTGATATTTTAATCTGCACATTTAAAATGTGCAATTTATAAAAAATATAATCAATTCAAAGGCTTCAAATCCACATCCAAAGTCACGAATTCGCCTGCTTTGACACGCTGGCGCGTTTCATAAACATCAAACCCTGATTTCTTAAGGGTAATTTGGTAATCGCCCTCTTTGAGATCGGCCAGTAAAAATGGCGCTGTTTGAGTCAGTTTGCGATCATTAATAATGACATACACAGATGGCTGAGCTGTCTTGACAAAAACAACAGAACGCTCAGGCGATAGATTTTTAAATAACTCTGTCGCTTTGGCACGGACATCGTCGCTGGCATTCTGGGAAAAATCCGTCATGAGTGTCATAAGTGCTGTGAGAGCTTCACCTCTATGACCAAGCCCTGTCATCGCTTCAATCAGGCCGAGACGTGCCGAAACGCCCATCGTGTCTGTGCCAGAAATTTTTGAAAAATGCGTCTTAGCCTCTGCATGATTTTTATCCGCAAGAGCTATATGCCCAAGTTGATAATGGATTTGCGCAACTGTCTGCGGCTCAGTCGCGACAGCCAAAGCCTCCTTTAGCCATATTTGCGCAGCCGAAGCATCCATTTGGGACAGTTTTTCCTGCGCTTTCACAAGCAACGTTTCTGCGGTCCGTGCGGCTAACTCAACTTTGCGGTCAAAACTGGTGCTGAAGGCCGAAGACAGTGTGAGATTTTCGGTGATGTACCCATCCAAACTCAAAGCCACTTCCTGATCCCCCACCGGCAAACGTCCCGAATAAGGCGTGTATCCCAAAACTTGCCCGCGCCAAACAACGGCGGCACCAGCAGGCAACGTCACCAAAGCCAAGGACATCTGGCTCAAATCGTCTTCTTTAACATCGAGAGAAATGACCTCGTGCGTAACAGAGAGAGAAATATCACTGCGATAGATGACTTGATTGGGATCTTCCGCAGATGGACGCGTCAAAGTCATAGCATAGTCACCATAGGGCAAACTCACTTGATGCCCTGGCTCCAAACCAGAAACAATCTCAACTGACTTGACGCCGTCCCCTTGTTCATAAACCCCTTTAAGGGTTGCCACAGAGCCCTTGGGCAACCGCTGCAAATTAAGAATTCCAATAGGCGCCTGAATCACCGCTGCTAGCCGATGTGAACCTAGATCCATTGCAACTTGGATCGTTTGCGTGTGAGCATCACCTAAAACCGGTAAATCAAATACAGCAGACAAAGCATAACTTTCAGCCGGTTCCACAACAATATTTTTTTGTAACGGCGTTTCACCCAAGTATTTCTCGCCAAGATAAATTTTGGCTGAAACAGGCATCGTTTTTATGTCGAGGAATGCATACATAGCCGTTGGAGACGTAAGAGGTGGCAGATAAACGGTTTTTGTTTCATTAGACGCTGGCTCTTTATAAACAATGAGAGGAACCCCAAGCTCTCCACCTTGCACAGCGACAGTTGATGACACAACCGGAACGGCTACTGGCTGGAGCGGACTCAAAGCTGTACGCTTTTGAACATCAGCAATAAATAAAAAATAAACGGCTAAGAAAACACCCGCACAAACCAAAAAAATCAATGCCCTCAATGCTTTGCGGGAAGCTTCTTTCAATTCATTTTTTGCTGGCAGGATCGTCTCCATTTTGTGAAGTGAAACTTCGGCTTCTTTTGTCATGAGATCGGTTTCAACACAATCTTGACTTTCTGTGGTATTTTCTTGGATATTAAATTCTAAATGTGACACGGCAATCTCCTGGGTCTGGTCAAAAATCGACGCAATCGTATCATTCGGAACATCGGTTTGCGTGATTTCATCAAATGGCTTTTCCATAACGAATTCCCAGCCTCTTAGACGTGCAAAAAAAAAATCACAAGAGGGAAGACCTCTAACGCACCGCATTCTTCAGCTCTTTTCCCACTTTCCAAATCTGTTGATTTTATGCCATTGCGCTGACAATCGCTATGAATACAACCTTGTCTTACATGC
>Ga0209824_10000530_pt1 | contig 23555 bp, 29 predicted proteins | sample VDWuncwatermetaG_FD_184124 | JGI IMG/M metagenome (GOLD analysis project Ga0209824, IMG submission 184124) | Wastewater microbial communities from Netherlands to study Microbial Dark Matter (Phase II) - VDW unchlorinated drinking water (SPAdes)... ...
AGATGTTCCTGTTGGTTAGCTTGGTCTGGCGATGCCGAGTTTTTTCATGCGCGCTTCGAGCGTGGTCGGGTTGAGACCGAGGATTTTCGCTGCGCCCTTCTCACCGCTGACACGCCAGTTGGTCTGCTCTAAGATATCACGGATGTGCTGCCGTTCCATATCTTCGAGTGTCAACGTCTTTGCACTCTCCACCTGGTTGTCGGACGGCGAGAGCCAGTCGATCGGTTCTAGCTCAGGCCCTTCACTCAGAATCACAGCACGTTCGATCACATGTTCGAGTTCGCGAATGTTGCCGGGCCACTGATACCGCTGAAGGGCCGTGATCATTCGCTCCGGAATCCGATCGATCTTCTTGCCAAGATTGGCAGCAAACTTGCGGACAAAATACTGCATCAACAAGGGAATGTCCCCTTCTCGCTCACGTAAGGCAGGCAGGTGAATCGGGAACACATTGAGGCGGTAATAGAGGTCAGGCCGATACTGGCCTGTCTTGGACAACTGCTCGAGATCTCGGTTCGTCGCAGCAATCACGCGCACGTTTACCTTAAACGTCTGAGTCCCTCCAACTCGTTCGAATTCACCCTCCTGCAAGACACGCAAGAGCTTGGATTGCAGATCCAGCGGGAGCTCTCCGATTTCGTCAAGAAAGATTGTCCCCTTATCAGCCACCTCAAAGCGGCCCATCTTTTTCGTGAGCGCGCCGGTGAACGCGCCCTTTTCATGGCCGAAGAGCTCGCTTTCGATAAGGCCGGCCGGAATCGCCGCGCAATTGACCTTTACCAGCGGTTTGTTCTTGCGTGGACTCAAATTGTGAATCGCCCGTGCAATCAGCTCCTTACCAGTACCGGTTTCGCCGGTGATCAAGACGGTCGAATCGGTCGGAGCCACACGCTCGACATTCTTCAAGACCTTCTTGAGGGACGAGGACGAGCCGATCAACTCCTCAAAGTTGTGCGTGCCCTTGATTTCCTCCTGCAGGTACAAGGCCTGGGCTTCGAGCCGGGCTTTCTCCTGCTCCATCAACACCTGTTCAGTGATGTCAAGGAACATTGTCCGTGTGTAGGCACCGCTCGGGTCAGGTCGTGACCACCATCGAATCCACAGCGGCTTGCCGTTGTCCTTTCGGCGCAGCTCGAGGACCACGCCTTTGGTATCGATCCCCTTCCCGATAGAGTCGAAGGCCTCCTTGAGTCGACGTTGTGCATCCGGCGTATCGGGGATAAATGTCTTCCCATACGTCCCTTCCACTTGCTCCGGCGTCAGACCAAGAGTGTCGAGCGCGGCCTTATTCGCACGGATGAATTTCGAATCAAGCCCTTCATTCACATAGGCGATCGGTGCCTCGTCGAACAAATCGCGCAACTGTTGCTCGTTCTCTTTCAATTGAAGTTCCAGCTGAAGTCGTTCCAGCTCGGCACCAGCCCGCACCCCGAAAATCTTGAAAACGGACAGCACCCGCGGGTCATCGTGCATGGGTTTGATGTCCATGACCGCCAGATGCCCCATCACCGCGCCGAAGTGATCGGACACTGGAATCGCCAAGTAACTCTCGACGCCCAACTTGGCAAGATCCTCCCGATGGTCGGGAAAGAGGTCCTGTACCTTTTCAGGAAAGAGGCAGACCTCACCAGCCAGCACGCGCTCACAGGGCGTATGGGGAAGGTCGTACTCGAAATTGTCCAGAAATCCGTTGCCCTTCCAAAACGCCAAGGTACGCACCCGCGCCCGGTGTCCCCCAACAAACCGCGACACGAAGGCATACTTCGTCTGCAGCGCTTCCGCTAAGCTTTGGACCAGTGCGGGGAAGAACGCTTCCCCGGTTGATGCCGCCGTCCCTTCGTCGATCTTCCGCAACGTCAGGTCGCTCTTCCGCAAGGTTTGCTCATACCGTAACCGGTCAAACTCCGCCGCCGCCCGCATGGCAAACATGCCGAGAATCGACATCGCACGAACAGGGTCCGGCATGGGTTTGGAATCCATGATGGCCAGATGTCCCACCACCCGGTCGCCGAAATCCACAATCGGCACGCCGCAATAGCTGTTGACCTTGGTCTCCTGAATGAGTGGGACCTGCGGATAGAGCGCCCGAAGCTGATCGGGGTGGTGGATGCATTTCTTCGTCAACACCGTTTCACAGGGGCCTCGTGCCGGCACATCGAACGGCGGCAATGGCTGTCCTTTACCCCACCCGGCTTTAGAGCGGAACCGATCCCCCTCCTCGCTGAGCTCGGAAATATAGGCGTAGTCCACATCGAGCGCAGTGGCCAATTGCTGCACCAGGGACGGGAAGAACTGCTCGCCGACATCGGCAGCCACTCCCTCGAGAATGCAGCGAAGGATCGCCCACGTTTCCGACGGCTGATCCACCACTTGCCCCGGTGTCGTCACAGGCTGTCCTTCAGAAGGCGACATCCTACCTACTCAGCATTTGGAGCACTGAATGAAGGAATCACGGTGGCCGAGTCTAGCACCGGATGGGAAAACGAGGCAATGTGAGCAGAAGAAGGTCTTCTCACAAGAGACAGTGTTCCCTGAAACCTCCTCTACTGGACTGTTCAATTGAGACCAACACTTATCCCGGATCGGGTGTTAGAGTAAAAGAGTCAATAAACAATTTTAAATCTGGAGGTCCTTGATGCATGTGATGAGTCGTATTGTGTTCATGGGGTTAGGCATCGCATTAACTGGCTATCTGAGCGGAGCACCGGTCTTCGCGGCCGATAAACCAATAGAGGATGGGTCGAAGATCGTGATTACGTCTCCCAAGGCCGGAGACAAGGTCAGCGATAGCTTTGAGCTGAAATACGAGTTGACTAAGGGGTCGCAAGCGGCTCATGCCCACGTCTTCGTGGACAACGAGTATCAGAAGGGTTTTGGCGGAACAGTTAAGGGGTTAAGCCGTGGGACGCACCAGATCACCGTGACGGGCGCCACGAAGGACCACGCCCTCGTCGCAGCTAGCCAGAGCATCACCGTCGACGTGCAGTAGTACTCGGACCCACCAATTTCATGCCGCCAGGGTCTCTCACAAAGAGGACCCTGGTGCGCTTGGCCCTCAGCCCATGTCCGCTCAGTCATCAACAGCCATCCCCGTTCCAGCAGGATGATTTTCTGTCCTGACAGCGCGCGCTTGTAAGTAATAGTGTTGCCACCTGGGCCAATGACGATGCGTCGTAATGAAAAGCCATACATATAAAGACCCTTTTGGCATGGAATATGGCCGTCCAATGAGGCCAGTCCTCACACGGATTAAAAAGACAGATATCCAACAGTCCGCCCGTAGGGAAGCAGCAGAATGCTTCAGCTTGAGAGAGCCAACATGCTAAGATGCGTTCGTAATGAGCGCATGGTCATGCCGACAGTTCTGAAGGTTGGTCCCTATCGGTTCTTCTTCTACGCGGGTGATCGCGATGAACCGCCCCACATACACATTGAACGGGAAGACAAGGTGGCGAAGTTTTGGCTTGATCCGATCCGGTTGCAAGAAAGCGGCGGATTTTCACGTCCTGAAATTGGTCGCCTTCATAAACTCATGATCGAACATCAGGACAGCCTTCTGGAGGCGTGGGATGAATACTTCCGCGGTTGAGATCTCGGTGCCGTTGGCAGAATCAGTCACAGTGACGGAAGACACGCTGACCGTAGAACTCAGCGATGGGCGAAGCCTCTCAGTGCCGCTCGCCTGGTTCCCTCGATTAGTGCACGCGACACCAGTAGAACGCAAGAACTGGCGATTGATTGGCCGAGGGTACGGTATTCACTGGAGCAAACTCGACGAGGACATCAGCATCGAGGGACTTCTCGCCGGCAAACCGTCCGGTGAAAGCCAGACCTCGTTCAAGAAATGGCTTTCTGCTCGCAAGTCTAGTGGAACGCGAGGTTCTGTGAGACGGGCCAGGAATGGCCGCATTAACTAGCGACATCGACTTCTCTCTTCCCAACCACAAATCTTTCTCTGCGGCCTCTACCGTAAGATTTTCCTGTCTCAACGATACCAGCTCGTAGGTCATTGGCTCACCGCTAGGATCAGTATTAATAATGATGTCGTAATTGATGGAGTGGGACATAAGAGGTAGCATCGGGAAGTGACGTGTCTTATTAACGCTATCGACCTAGCAGCTGGATGGAATGTAGAATCCATCCTTCTCGATGAACACAGCCTGATATATGACGGAGCGTAATCAATCATTCTGGATCTCACTTGAGATCCTTTCCTGGGATGTATTACCAGAGGGTGGTAGTCGCTGTGGGGAGAAAGAGTCTCTTGTTGATAGGCCCTATCACCTCTTGCGGCACGCTGAAGATAAGATCACGGCTGCCTCCAATGAACTGGATTTGATTGATGCGATCACAACTCTCAAAAGGGCAGCTTTTCACCGAAAAGCGACATTGGAAAAGCTTTACGAACTTAAACAGATCCCGATTTCTGACCTACCCAAAGACCCACTAGAAAGGCTGGCGTTCTTTGGGCTTATCTGACCGATGGTCTTACGCGCACTCATCGAGGTCAGAAACAACATCGAACATTCGGACGGTCGGCCTCCTGGGGTGAATCGCTGTAAGGAAATGGCTGAATACATCTGGTACTTTCTTCGTGCAACAGATCCACTCGTTCGCGAAGTCCCTGACACGTATGCCCTCGGAACAGTAGATTCCGATGATTCTGAGGCATACTGGGTAGAGATAGTGACGGGGCCAGACAAAAGCTGGATAATCGAAGCCAGAGGATGGCTGCCGGACAATCTCGCAAGCTTGTCCGAGGGAATAGGTTGGTGCCTCGTAGAAGGAAATTTGAGGCGGGCGGGACAACAACCTTGTCCCAATCATCGAGATAGAGCTCCTAATGATGTCTTTATTGCTGGAAAAGTTCTTGGGCCACGAGAAAGCTTGCTTCAATTCTATCGACATTATTTTTCTCAAGTCTAAGAAACAAGACCCCCTGAAATTGTTTTGTGGTACGCAGCGGTTGAATGAACCATGATGCTTCCTGCTGGGCATATGGCAAAGAAAGTGGTGAGTAAACCTGATTGGCTCAAGGCCAACGGGATTGACGATGTCTACTTAGTGAGCGGTTGTCTTTCCAAAGACTTTGCCGAATACATCAAATTCTAGAAACACAACGGCTACTGGCTATTCGACTCCCCCAATGTGATTGAACAGCTTGCACGAGAGCAGTCCTTCCATCTCACTGGCACCACGATGTTCCATTATGAAGTCTATGAGCAGGAATTTGATGACGCAAAAACACAATGGTGTCCGTATGAGAGACAATAGTCACCTATTGCGAACATCTGTTTGTTCCGCCTCCCATTTACATCCACAGGCCTGGAGCTCAGCCCTGACCCATTTATCTGAATCGATACAGTCTGTATCTGTTTTTCTTTTCCTTGATGGACACCAGCCTGTTTCACTTATCTAGATGCAGGCATTTCGAGAAAACTTCTTCTCCGATGGGTTCCTGCTGCATTGGTACGATTTCTGCACGAGAGCCAACAATGGCCATCGCTGTGCAACTTCCCATGAAAGGAGCATCCAAAATGAATCGTCACGCAGTGCGGACTACTTTCGTGATCGCAACCCTCCTTGTGTTGACGCTCTCCGCCATAGATCATGTGTGGGCCACGGAGCTGCAGTTCGAACAGAAGAAGTTAAATAAGGTCAACCCCAAAGAGGTCATCACTTCTGGGAAAAAGGGAGGCCCCGCTCCTCCAGCGGATCCGCAATGCCCAATAGGGTCCAGTCCCGTTGGGCCGGTGACGCACTCAACCGAATCTCGGTCCTGTAAAATCGACGGCAAAGACGGAACCAAGAATTGTTATCACAAGATGGTCGCATGTCTCAGTGGTCCGGGTGAACAAGAATATGCCTTTTCTGAAAATTGTGGCCCCTGTGTTGCATTGAAGACGCAACCAGGTCAGACCCAAACGCCGACCGGGCAGTAGCAGGCAGGACGAGGCGGCATCCGCCGTCTCGTCGTAGCAACCAATTCGGAGACCGGATTATGGGACTGAGCTCCTCTCAGCGCGAACAACCGGAGCAGGGTCTTTGTCAGATCCCCCGGTTTACTCAAACGTTACAAATTGATTCTATATTGTCGTTTCCCAGCACACGGCGGTTTTTGTGACAGGCTGACACTTGTTCTCAAGGTTGGTATACTTGAGTCGAAGGTGACGTATGAGTAAAGTTGAATTGATCGAACAGCAGATTGAGAAACTCTCGTCCGAAGAACTTGCCGCGTTCCGCTCGTGGTACGCGGCCTTCGATGCTGAGGCTTGGGACCGCCAGTTTGAAGCTGATGTGAAAGCTGGGAAACTCGATGCCTTGGCCGACAAAGCGCTTCATGCACACACCTCCGGTCAGTCCACCAAACTTTGATCCATCAGCTTTCTTACCCGCCCACTACCCCGTCGCGCCGAGACGCGCCGTTTCCCCAAGCCTGATTTCTGGGCTTGCTACCACGCCCTCCCTGCTCCTATCCGTGATCTAGCTGACAAAGCCTTCGAGTTGTTGAAAGAGGACCCACAACATCCTTCGTTACATTTCAAGAAGGTGGGGCGTTTCTGGTCGGCTCGCGTCAGCCTCAACTGTCGAGCCGTTGGTGTGGATGCACCCAACGGCATCGTATGGTTCTGGATCGGCACCCATGCGGAATATGATAGGCTGATTCGATAACGCCGTTTTGCGGTGCGCGGCAGTTGAATGAACCATGATGATGATTCCTGCTGGGTATATGGCCAAGCAAGTGGTGATAAAACCAGACTGGCTGAAGGCCAACGGGGTCGAAGATATCTATTCAGTGAGCGGATGTATCTCCAAAAACTTTGCCGATTACATCACATTCTGGAAACACAATGGCTACTGGTTCTTCGACTCTCCTGACATCATTGAGCAGGTAGCACAGGAACACTCGATCGATCTTGCTGGGACGACGATGTTCTATTACGAAGTCTATGAACAGGAATTCGATGACGGAAAAGAACAATGGCGTCCGTACGAGAGAGAACAGTCATTTCCCACCAACGTCCGCATGCCGGAGAAAAAGATCCTTGCAGGATTTGATGTCGTAAGCAGCTCACAGGAAAACGCCCCAGAGTGCTCACCGCTTTCGTGCAACTCTCTCGCTGACGAGATTCAGACCAATTCACATTGTCTGCTCCCTTATTTCGAAACCGCAAAGCAGCTTATCGAAACGGGAAGGTTCAACGATTCCGAACCCGGTCCCTACCGAATCTTCGCGGTGTATACCCTAGAGTAGAAACGAGTAGACCGCCGCTTCACAGCGTGCACGGATGAGTTATAGGCACTCTGTGCAGCCGCCACAATCTTCCTAATCATCGCTGCCTTCTCTGCTGTCAGCTGTCAGCCTCGGACCTCCGAAGAAGCCGAGCGCTGACGGCCGACCGCTGATCGCCGGTTCTTACCGGCTCATCGCCATACTGTCGTGCTTCATGCCGCTGTCGGCTTTCATGCCATTGCTACGAGTTTCGCCGGAGGCTGTCACGATCGGTTTGGCAAAGGATGCTTCGCCGAGCAGAACTTCCGCATAGGCACACCAAATCTGGACCTTGGCCACGTCGTTGATCTGCACCGGCAAGGTAATGGTCCGGTTCTGTTTGTCGCCCTTGATGACGAGGCGATTCAAGAGATAGACGTTGCCCTTGGTATCCACCACCTGCCAGTGCGGCGCGGGGGTATCAGGAATCTTGAACTCCTCCGACCAGGTCAACGTGTCGTTGTTGCCGGAGCGGACATGCGACGCCGTCCCGCTGTTGGCCTTCACACCGTCGAACTTACTCGTCGTATGGGCATCAGCCGCAAACCCGTTGGATGCGATAAATAATCCAGTCGCGGCAACCGTAGACAGAAATCCCATCTTGAACCAACCCTTCGAGCTCATAATGCCTCCTTGTTGTGTGAGTATCCGCGGGGCTGACTGACTTCAGCACTTTGAATTCCGCATCTGCGCATCAGTCGTGTGGAGGCTCCAGTCCTTACATACATTCACGGAACGTATGGCTGATCGCACAAGCGTCAGAGGACACACGTACGCCTCGAAAGCATGTTTCACAAATGACCAATGACGGTTGAGGAATGACGCAGCCTTCACGCCATGTAGCGACAGTGGAAAATGCAGCGACTGTTATTGTGATGATGAAGTTTGGCACAGAGGACCTGGTGGATGCCGTTGGTTTGCACATAATATTCAGCCGCCAACAACATTCCACTGAGCGGTGCGATGAGATAGAGCCAATAGTCGGTCCAGAGCTGTGCTGGAAGTGCAGAAGCAAAGGTGCGTGCTGGATTCATGCTCATACCGGACAGAGGCGCCTCTGCCGCAATGTATGTCGCCACGAGGGCTCCTGCGAAGACACCGGTCCATCGGTTGATTGACGGCCGGTTCGAGACAACCAGCACAACCAGCATGAGCCCGAACGAGATGATCACCTCAGCAGCAAACGCAATCGCCGTTCCTTGTGGTCCCGGCACCGTCACGACATAGTTGACGGCGGGATGCTCAATCGCCAGACCCAGGATCTGGGCCGCTAGCCACAGTCCAATCGTTCCGCCGACGAACTGCGACGCGACATACCAGAAAGCATCTCCACCCTTCATCTTCCCAAGGCGGAAGAACGTCACGGTAACCGCCGGGTTCAGATGGGCTCCTGAGCGTTTCCCCCAAGGCGAATAGATCAGCCCGATGGCCGTGAGCCCCATGGCCAGCCCGATCAGAATCCGTCGCACTGTCGCATCAGGGAATAGGTAGTGAAGGGGCGAATGCGGATACTCAAGCGTGGCCGTTACAACTGCAGCGGAGATCATGAAGAGCCCAAGCCCAGCCGCTTCCATCAGGTACTCAGGCCAGTGCACATGCACTGGTTCAGCGAGCTTCGCCATCAGCACATCACAATGCTGCATGGCTCAATAGAACCTTGAGTTCATTGGCCACTCCACGATTGCCGGTTGGTCGGGCGTCAATACTCCTTCTTACAATGATCGACAAAACTGGCTCGTTCGCTCACAACACACTGCACTCTCCCCTGCACAGAGAAGGCCCCTTGCTCCCTTGCGCATCCGCAGCATATGATCGCGGCATGCAGGTTCAACTCAGCCATCCCGCACGAACCATTGAGATCAAAGGCCCGAAGAAGGCCAAAGACCTCTTCAAAGAACTCAATCTCGTGGTCGAAGCGCATCTGATCATACGCGGCGATGAACTCGTAACCGAAGACGAGATGCTCTACGACCAGGATCAGATCGAAATCCGTCCGGTCATCTCCGGCGGATCTCCACGCTTCACGAGTCACGAATGAACTGTACTAAATGCAAAACCCGCGCAGTGATCGACCTGCCCCGCCATAATGCTGCCTTCTGCAAAGGCTGTTTCAACATCTATGTGCATGACCAGGTCAGCCGGGCCATCAAGTCTGAAAAGATGTTCGGAAAGGATGATCGCATCCTAGTCGCGGTATCGGGCGGGAAAGATAGCCTGGCCCTCTGGGATATTCTTCTCAAGATGGGCTACAAAGCCGACGCGCTCTATGTGAACCTCGGTATCGGCGGCTACTCGGAAGTGTCCCATGCCAAAGTCGTCCAGTTTTCAGAAACGGTCGCCGCCCCACATGGCGCAGTTCTGCATGTCCACACTGTGGAGCAGGAAGCCGGCGCCGGAATCAAGGAACTGGCCATGCTGATCCATCGCCCGACCTGTAGTACATGTGGCACCATCAAACGCTATCAGTTCAATCGCGTCGCACTGGAACACAAGTACGATGTGATGGCGACCGGCCACAATCTTGACGATGAAGCAGCCCGCTTGCTGGGCAACGTACTCCGCTGGCAGGAGGAATACTTGGACAAGCAATCCCCCAGCCTCCCGGCCTCTCTCGACGGGTTTGCCAAGAAAGTGAAACCGCTCTTTCGCCTATCCGAGCGTGAATTGGCCGCCTATTCGGTGCTCAACCGCATTGACTACATCGTGGAAGAGTGTCCGATGGCAAAAGGCGCGCGAACCCTTCTCTATAAAGAAGTACTGAATCGGCTTGAGACGGAATCTCCAGGCACCAAGCAGGCCTTCTACTGTGGTTTTCTTGATAAACAGCGCAAGCCCGAAGCCTCCCCGACCACGATGGCCGAGAGAGACCAGGCCATGCTGCATCCCTGCTCCGTCTGCCAACAGCCTACCACCGCCGACGTCTGCTCTTACTGCAAGATGATGGCGCGTGCCAAAACTCACAGCCTGTAAACCACCGCCATCCTTGCCCGTAGCATGGCTATCTCCCGCAAGAACTCAGCCGACTCGCGGCAGGCTCGACCTGGGCAACTACGTCCTCGTGGTTTCTGGAATGCGGTAGCGTTGTTTGATGGCCGTCACGATCTGTTTCGCTTCTGCTTCATCAAGGCCTACCCCGAATCGATAGGTTCTTGCCCTATAATCAAAGGCGATCACTCCACCACCAATTCCCCATAATTGGAGACTCGATGAAAAATCAAACGGACTGACGCCAAGATGTCCCACCCGTACATCGCGCATCTGCACGAGATCATATTCCTTGTCAAAACCGAATTCCCCAATGTTGCGTCGCGTCGTGAACGTTTGCCCCTGCACCGTGAGAATTTCCTTCCCCATCATCTGCCACAACCAGGCATAGATGGCGAACACACCTCCGACCGTCCAGACCCCAAGCCATGTCAGCATGAAGACTTCTCCCCCCGGCGGAGCGTCCCCGTTCAGCAACTGACGGGTGACCATGATTTCACCCACCCCCCAGCCACAGATCCAAAAACCTAGAAAGCAAATCACTAACCAACTGCGTCTGCAAGGCATGACGATGCGGAGCTCCTGCGACGTATCCGCGATGGTGATTCGAGAGTTAGCTGGTTGTCGTTTTGCCATGGGGTGCTCACTCTGAAACGGTCGGCATTATTACATGGGTGACCGGTGAGTCCCAGAAAATATAGGAGCTGAATCGATGAGTTTTCTTGAGCTTAAGGCGGAGTCATAGATTCAGTGAGCCGGAATGGTGGGGCCAATTTTCTCCAGAATGACTTGCCTGACCTGCTTGGCGAAGCGTTTAGAGACCTCCAGGTTTTTCAAGACATGGCCTGACTCTGAGACATTGTACGTTGCCGGTGGGACCTGCGTTGTGATTGTGGCTTCAAAGACGACCGCCAGCATCTTACTTGGTTTTCCAGTTTTCCGGTCGATTCCATAGGCTTCCTTTAGCGAAACTTTCGGCGACACTTCGACATCGGCGCTCGCCACTTCATGCGAGCGTAACAAACCGGACCGATTGTGATTCTCTTCAATAAGCTTGATGATGGGATCTGCCTCTAACTCACTTCGAATCTGCTCCGCCACTGCCCCTTTGGATCGCTCCGCCTTCTCCATTTGCGTATCCAGTATCGGCTGGGAAAGACTGACATAAATAAGATCCGTCGGTTGCCGTTTAAGCGCCCGGTTCGATTGTTCCAGTTGGTCAGCGCGCTTCGCATTGAGTTGTTCTGCAATCTCTTGCGCGGCAGCCTGCTGCTTCGCCCTTGGATCGTCAGCATCATGGATGGTGGTATTGCCATTCTGGTCAGTTTCGTACACCAGCGTCTTGGAGCCCTGTTCATCGACCCGATAGACCTTCTTTCCACCGTTCACATTGGCCGTATAATACCCACCAGAACAGGCGACCATCATGATAACGGCGAGGGCCAAACAAACAGAACTGGTCATATGCAAAACGTGACGGGTTGTGACGGCCATAAGCTGTACTCCTTTTCCCTTTCCGGACCGGTGCGACCAATACATAGACGTCTTCCTGTTAATTAGGTAAGTGTAGCAGCACTGCTGCCACCGCCTAGGCTATTGGGTTATTCGCACCGAGCGAGCTCAAGAAACCTCTGGATCTGCCGATTCTTAGGGAGAGGGCCCACAACCAAGCGTGGAAGAAGTCTTTGATAGGTTGTGGTTCGCCACGTAGCAGACTCAATGGATGTTCTTACTTCCTGCAAAGCGGATTCTTGTTTGAACCTTCCCTTTCATTTGATCCTATAGCCGTTGCGCACGCTCTTCCGTACGCAAGCCAATATTCATGTGGTGATGGATGACGTGCTACTCACTACTGCAATTGTTATATTATATGCAGCTCACAACTAGCTGTAATACTTCACTTTTAATATCTATTTACATGCTTCCAATGTGGTGTGTGACTCATCCTGATGCCTCTTTAGTTCGGTCTTTCCACCTACCAGAGTAATAGCCCTCACTCCCCCCCTGTAGTACCGTTTCCCTACTGTTCAGACTTTCCACACAAGGAGAGAACATGCCTGCAGGACTTCTATCAAAAATTGGGATCGACTGTATGCTTTCAAAGGGAGGCAACGGCTTGAGGGGCGATGGGTGTCTGTATGAACTATCATCCTCTCACCCGATCACCTTAAACCCTACAAAGCTGCGCCCTGGTGATTATGTCAAGCTCCGCTTGTGGTTCCCCGATGAAGACGCTTTTAGCATGATCGAATTAGCGGAGGTGCAGTGGGTCAAGAATGAGTGGATCCAGATTGAGCTTCTTGTTGTGTCACCCAAAGACCAATCGAGGCTTAGACAATTCGTCGCTGCTGACGGAAACCACATACCAACATCAGCCAGCATAGGCCAACAGATCATGATTCGCGCGTGACAACAACCACTGTGCGCAGCAACCTCATTGCAATATTTTCGTCATACCAACAGGAGCCCTATTCTGACACCAGGCGAATCACAATATGGATACTGAATTGAGGGACGAAGAATGGAAAACCAACTCAATCGACGGGGATTGATCCAACAGAACCTCCATCGGGAAGCATGCCCATTTTGTGGAGGAAAGACCTACCAACTTGTCCTTCGAACCTCCGGAACATTAGATGACCCAAGCCTATTTGTTCGTTGCCGCCAATGCAGCCGTCCACGAAGCCTGGATACGGACTTCAAACGAGTTCTGTGGATCTGACTTTGGCAGCTTGGACGTGGCTCACGAAAATGGAGGTCATCGTAATGCCGCTGCGCACTGAGATAGAGCACACACGACAAAAACGGAAGGCACTTCACATGCTGATCCTCAGCGGTGTCGTCCGACCAAGCTACGCCAAACTTCGTTATGCGATCCCGCTCCTGAATAGTGAAGATCACTCGAGCGCCTTCCAGGAGAAACCCATACGCGCAGTCCGACCATTGAGCCTCCGACAAAAGTTCTTTGAACTGATGAGCTGGCCACCAAGGATGAGAGATCACTCGGGCACTCTCACGCTCAGATTGCTTACACATTTGTCCACAAGCATACGTTCTTCCCCATAGAGCCTGCGCTCAGAATGGTGTGGGCTACAGCATGATCATTCGTACAATTCTAAGACAGGATGCAGTGTTAGCCCAAGACAGCACTCCTCTCTTGTACCCTCCCTATCAGCTGAGGTAAGATGCCCCTTCGTCGGTGATTCCCGCCCTGGCGACACTTTCCGCTGTGGATGCGGCGTAATCCATTAATTGTGACGTGGAGAGGTGGCCGAGTGGCCGAAGGCAGCGGTTTGCTAAACCGCCGTAGGGACAAAATCTCTACCGAGGGTTCAAATCCCTCCCTCTCCGCCACACGCTCAACCGCATAGTTGCGTGGAGCATAGAACCTCGCCTGACTGGCCCTACCTACTTCTAGTGAAATTTCTGTTGTGAGATTTGGAAAGCCTATCGTATCCTTATGTGCCACATTGGCCCATTGCCCATCATAAGAAAGGACCCTCACTCCATGCGAATTCGTACACTCTGTTTTGCCATAGGGCTTCTCACTCTCTCGACACCGTTATTAGCGGCCCCGCAGGATCCAGCGAATGATGACCAGAAGACTTTGTATGCTCTTGGATTGGCCATTAGCCAATCGCTAGGAACCTTTTCGCTAAGCGACGCCGAACTCGATATGGTCAAAAATGGCCTTACCGACGGCGTACTGAAGCGCCCCCCCAAAGCTGACCTCCAGACATTTGGCCCGAAGATTCAACAGCTTCAACAATCTCGAGTGGCGCTGGTTGCTGAGGGTGAGAAGAAAGCAGGAGCTGCATTTCTAACCAAAGCGGCTTCGGAGAAGGGCGCCACCAAAACTGAATCCGGCATCGTGATCACCACCATCAAGCCTGGAACCGGGGCCACACCAAAGGCAACGGATACAGTCAAGGTCCATTACCATGGCACCTTAACCGATGGGACAGTCTTCGATAGTTCCGTCAAGCGGGGGGAACCAGCGACATTTCCACTGGACAAAGTCATTAAGTGCTGGACGGAGGGCGTCCAACAGATCAAGGTCGGAGGGAAAAGCCGGCTGGTGTGCCCATCCAATCTGGCCTATGGCGACGGCGGTTCACCGCCGATCATTAAGCCAGGTTCAACCTTAGTTTTTGAGGTTGAGCTGCTCGAGGTTGTTGCCAAATAACTACTTCGCGTTGCCGCCTCTCCCAAGGAGGCGGCAACGCAATTCATTCCCGCGCCCCCTACCGAACCTCAGAGTGATCACCTTCTACATGAATGTGCTAGCCGAGCTATTGTGAGCGAGACGATCTCCACGAAGAGCATTCAATCTTCCCATCCTTCCCCCCTGCGCTGGTTGATTCTCGGGCTCCTCTTTGCCATCAGCGTTGTGACCTACATCGATCGCGTCAATATCTCCGTCACCGCGCGGCAAATGATGCCAGCGCTGGGATTGACCGATCAGGAAATGGGCTTGGTCTTCTCCGCATTCGTCGTCGGGTACGCTCTGTTCCAAATACCCGGCGGCTGGCTCAGTGATCGTTGGGGCATACGCATCGTGCTGACGATCGCACTCATCTGGTGGTCCTGTTTCACCGCTTGGACAGCCATCGCGGCGACATCATTTCTGGCCGGGCCCTTGGGAGTGGTCGGTGCTCTGGCCTGTATCAGATTTCTCCTTGGAGTGGGAGAAGCGGCAGCCTTGCCGACGTTTAATCGCGCGGTCACCGACTGGCTCCCGGCACATGAACGCGGTCTCGGCATCGGCATCGCCATTGGTGGGATCGGAATCGGCGCAGCGATTACTCCCCCCCTCACCGCTTGGATCATGGTTAACTATGGTTGGCAATCAGCGTTTTACCTTTCGAGCGGCTTAGGGATAGGCCTCGCCGCTATCTGGTGGATCTTGGCCGCTGATCGCCCGACAAGTCACCGATGGCACGACGATCACGAGACAGGACAATCCAAGACTTCGGTTCCCGTCACCCAGCCATCGATTCCTTGGGCCACCTTCCGAAAAACACCAAGCGTGTGGTGGCTCACGTTGAGTTACGGATGTCTCGGCTATGTCGCGTACGTCTACATGTCATGGTTCTATCTCTACCTCGTCAATGCGCGTGGCTTCACTATCTTAAGTGGTGGGGTGTTTGCTGCCGCCCCCTTTCTCACAATTCTTATCTCATGTCCACTCGGTGGATGGGTCACCGATCGGCTAGCGATGCGCCACGGCATCACCAAAGGTCGCCAGATCGTAGGCATGATAGGCATGGGGTTAGCCGCAAGCTCGATCGCGCTCGGTGCGAGTGTGGAGTCCCCCTACCTAGCGATCGCCGGCCTCTCATTAGGTGCAGGCTGGCTCTATTTCACCATCGGTGCCTATTGGTCCTCGACAAGCGATCTGTCACCGAAGCATGCCGGTAGCTTGTCAGGTCTCATGAATATGGGCGCCAATCTCGGCGGCGCCCTTTCGCCTACGATCACACCATGGCTCGCTCACCAGTGGGGATGGCCCGCTTCGCTCGGCTTTGCCGCAATCATGGCCCTTATCGGTGGAATCATGTGGCTCGGCATCACCCCAGGTGATGGACTCACAGAAAATGCTCCTGAGCCGTGATGGCATGAACTCAACGTCGTCACCAGTCCTTGTCATCGAGAAGACTGCCTTGATACAGTCAGACTATGAGCATGCAGTTTCAAAAGAAGGATCCCCGCGTCACGATCGCCACGAGATTCGGTGAGATCAAGATTCGCTTCTACCCAGACGCTGCTCCGCGCCATGTGGAGAACCTCATCAATCTCATCAAGATGGGGTTCTATGACGGCACCACGTTCCATCGTGTGGTGCCTGGGTTCATCATTCAGGGTGGCGATCCGTTGAGTAAAACTCCCGAGCGTGCACTCCACGGCACGGGCGGACCAGGATACTTTCTTTCGCCCGAGCCAAACGATTACCCACACAAGCGCGGCGCACTCTCCATGGCAAAAATGCCCCGAGAGAGCAATAGCACACGCGACTTCAACGACAACGGCTCACAGTTTTTTATCTGCGTCGGAGACAACAGCGGGTTGGATCGGTGCTACACGGTGTTTGGAGAAGTCTTTCGTGGGATCGACGTCGTCGACAAGATTGTCGGTGTCTCTCGTGACGAACGAGACAACCCACTCGATCCGATCAGGATTACGATGACCGTGAAGGAGTAGGCGATCAGGCCGCTGTGCAGCATTCCTATGGAGAGAGAGAATAATCATGTGAAGGGCGCCATCCTCTCGGCATCAGATGCTGAATCCATTCGACGAGCAGGAAGAATCATCAAGACAGGTGGACTCGTCGCGTTTCCAACCGAAACGGTCTATGGACTCGGCTGCGATGCGATGAATGCTGAGGCAGCAGCGAAGGTCTTTGAAGCCAAGCAACGTCCTCAGTTCGATCCACTCATCGTCCACATTGCTGACCTCAAGCAGTTAGAAATTGTGATTGGGGCCTTGCCCGATCTGGGTCAACGGCTCATCGACACCTTCTGGCCAGGTCCGTTGACGTTGGTCTTGCCAAAACAGCCGATGATCCCAGATCTCATCACCGCTGGGCTCTCGACGGTTGCAGTGAGAATGCCCAACCATCCGGTGGCGCAGAGACTCATTCGAGAAGCAGGCACCCCGATCGCAGCACCCAGCGCCAATCTATTCGGCTATGTCAGTCCAACAACGGCTCAGCACGTTGCTGCTGGGCTTGAGAGTACCGTCGACCTCATACTTGATGACGGACCATGTCCAATTGGAGTTGAATCGACGATTGTTTCACTGGCAGGATCACAGCCCGAGTTGTTGCGCCCAGGCAGCATCACCATCGAACAACTCAGTGCTGTCATCGGTGCTATTCGTCGGTCGGTGTCTGTAAATCACACACCAATCGCGCCCGGTCAATTATCACGCCACTACGCAACGCAGACACCACTGACGATCTTAGCCTCAGCTGGAGCAAGGCCTATCCTGAAAGATGGCGCACGCGCAGGCTTACTCATCCACTCGCAGGCAAGAGACACCGACGATCGCTTTGCCGCCGTTGAAGTTCTTTCTTCAACCGGCGATCTAAGGGAAGCCGCACGCCATCTGTTTGCAGCATTGCGAAGGCTGGACTCCCTTGGTCTGGATCGGATCTATGCGGAGCCTTGTCAGGAAGAAGGGTTGGGAGTCGCGATCATGGATCGCTTGCGCCGTTGCGCGACACTATAAAGTAGAACTGCTGGACAGCTCCGTGCCTCTCCCCTCTTGCACTGCGAGGAGAACTATCGCTACTTGGCAAACCCGAGTGCCTTCACCGATGCGCGTGCGGCTGTGCGAGCTTTGATAGCAGGATTGAGGAGCACTCCCGGGTCTACGTGGATACCGATTTCTGCGACCCGCTTACAGTGGCGAATAACGTCATGAAGGGACGCGACACCCTCCTCTCGGCCTGGATGCGACTTGGAGAGCTGTTTAATCAGCAATTCGGCATACTGCGCTGTCTCAGCACAATGATGAATGATCGCCTTCGTATCACCCATTCCACCATGGGCCACCATCTCTTCGGCATTCGTCCTCAGCCCATCTGCCGCCTCATTCAGGTTTTGGCCCTGCTCAACGGCAAACACCGTCGTGTGTGCGAAAAGTGAAACGACGACGACGAGAAGGAGCCTCGAGATCATCGATGCAATGCTGGAGTATCCAGTTTGCAACCGTATGGCCGCCATTAATAGCGCCCTTTGGGGATAATTACGGCAGATGTCAGATCATGATACAGCCGATGAAATGCTTCCGTCGTCAACTCTGGATTCTGCAACCTCGTCAAGGTCGCTTGATTAATCGGATATTCCACGGTGTCGTCATAATTTGATGACGCAATTGTAATAAACCTGGGAGGAAATAATCGTTCCGGCAGTAAGATGCCCACTCCTAGGTTGTATTTTAACGCCAATCGGATCGCTTCTCTGGCCTTGTCGGCTGGGACATCTCTCCCCAACCCGATATTCTGCGGTGGTTGTCCCATCCTGGCAAACTGGAAATGTACGTTCGGAAATCCGGTTTGAATAAATTCCTGTTTGAGTTCGGCTTCACGAGCTCGATAGTGATAGGCAAGCACCACTTCGACACGGCTCACCGTCGGCTCCGCCGGTTGTTCCCCGAACGCGGCCAGCGCCGTCATCTCACTCAGCAGGACGATGAGTAGCAGACTGATCACATGCCACTGTACACGCATCGCTATTTTGCCTTAAACGTAAATTCCACCGAACTGCTTTCTCCAGCCGCCACGGTGAATTCCCGATCCTGTTCCCCGAGAGTCGGATGCCAGGCCTTGATCCGGTAGGTGCCGGCCGGGAGGTCTCTGATATCAAACATCCCCTCGCTCCCCGTCACGGCATAGTACGGGTTATCGACAGCAAGACCGTGTCCCTGCATATAGGGATGCATCCCGCATTGCATGATAACACCTCGCCGATCCCCGGTAAAACGAACAACATCCTGGGTTCCCCCTTTGGTCAGCGCAGGACGGTGAAACATAATAAAGATATGCTCCCAATCCCGTTCATATACCTGAAGATCGTGTGCAACGGAATCCAGATTTTTCACGATGAGAGGATGCTCGTTGCGCATGACCGAGACATACGGCACGAACTGACAGATATTCGCTTCCAACTTGGTTGCTTCCAATTCGAACGGCTTACCGCTTTTTACGCCCTCGATCGTGACAATCACGTCTTTGAGTCCACCTTGTGGCCCTACCAAGACTTCACGAAGCAGACGATAGCCGGATCCATCCGAAAGGGCACCGCAATAACCCTGATCCGGATAACGATGGAGTTTGAAGGTAGCCGGGGCAGGTAGATCGCCGGTGAAGTGCACCATCCCCTTAACCGCACCTCCGTTCACGACCGTTATCGGTTCATAGGCCGATGCAAGTTCCATCGCTCCCGTACTCACCGTGAGTGTCGTGAAAGTCAGGCCGATGAAACCAGAAACAAGAGTACAGAGGAAACGTCTCATGATTATGCCCTGCCAAAAAAACACTGGGGAGCGATGGCTCCCCAGCAGTGTAAGATCGACTAGATTAGATAGAATGGCGGCGTTACCCACTTTCACGTGGATAACGCCGCCAAATCTCTACTTACTTTTTGCCCTTCAGCGATGTCGGTGAAGCCTTGGCCTTACCAAACGGCTGCTCAGCCGTCTTTGTTGGAGGAACCTGCGGCATCAACGGCTTGATCCGCTGATCGTCAACCGGCAGGACCTTGAACAGGCCCCACTGTCCGGCGTTGGCAAAGGCCGGACGCTGATTCTTCCACAGATAGTCGCCCGCGATCTTGTTCGGGCCACCAGCCCCTCCTGTGAGATAGGCATTGATGATTTCAGATCCGCCGAACTCCATGGTGCTAACCTGGTCGGCACCCTGCATATAGGGCTCATGCGGCCATTCATGTCCATCAATCGTGAATAGCTGCACCTGTTCACTGAATGCGCCCAACACGTGTACAGCCACGGGATCTCCAACGTGCGCCTGGAGCAGCGGGGTGGACGGCGTATCCCCGGCTTTCACGCAGCTGAAAATCTCGGACACGTCACAACCCTTTTCCATTCTCCAAGCTGTCGGCTCCGAGCGGTAGTTCACCGCCGTAATGCCGGCTACTTGTTGAATGTAGGGCATGAAACTGACGCCCACGATATTGTCTTCGTCCTGGAACATCAACGAGAAATCGCGATAGTTCTTCCGATTATCATTTCCAGGAAGCGTCCGATCTACAAGGACATCGGCACGCCAGCTGCTCTTCATCGTAATATCGTCACCCGAGATTGGGTCACGATACCGCGATCCCTTCGGACCAACGATGATAGAACCAAAGAGGCCGTTCCGTGGATTCTCCACGACGTTGCCCCAATCCTGAATCAACGCAGCAAGCTCGCCATATTCAGGGTGAGCATAGTAAGTGTAGGTCTTGCTCTCGCCGGGACCAACCGTTTGATCACCGGGATTGTTACCCACATTGGCACCGAACGAATCCTTCGGATTAAACGCCATCATGTCGACGTGGAACCCGGCTCGCTCCTTGGCCATCTCGTTTTTCAGATTGATTTTCACGCAATCACCGACGTTGACGTGCAGAGTCAGTGGGCTCGGCTTGAGTTCTCCGGCCTTGACCCGTCCACGATCTCCGTCGAGCACGTACATCTTGCCCTGTTCATTACCGAAGACCATCTTCCGCTCAAGATCGACTTCCATCACACCCGGTGCCCCTTCATGGTACCGAATCTGCTGATCGATCGCTGAGACATTAAACGACTTCATCGGCGCATCAGCCGGACACACCGACGGAGCAGACTTTTGAATCTGCTCACGACTGGGCAATGGCTTCAGATCATTCTGCAATTCATCAAACACACGAAAGATACCCCAACTGCCTTCCGCGAAATGCGACGCACGGCCGCTGTAGTAGAGATAGTCGCCCGCCTGCTTTTGCGGACCACCAGCCGCTGGAATAGCCGGATCATACCGCTCACCGATCACCAAATGGACCGTGCTGCGCGGCATGGCATCCTTCCCATACCGTTCCATCGGGAACCAGTGTCCAGTCACATGCCACGTATGCACTTCATTGGCCGATCCAACGAGCGCTCGCACGAGAATCGGATCACCGAGGTACGCCCGCAACAACGGAGTACCGGGATCACCATGGATACCGGAGACGAACAGTTTGGACGGGTCAGGATTGTTAGCAAGCCGCACGCTCAACGGCTCCACACGCATGCTGTAGCCGCTACCCGTGGTGGCTTCGCCTCCATTCAGGAACCACATCGCAGATTTATTGATACGTTCAGGGAACTGATGCGACGGCGGCCCATCCACCGTCACCGCATTCATCCTCGCCTGAGGATTGTCCGTCGTGATCAGCTCCGCGGATCTGGCATTGCTGTCCATGATATGCATCATGACTTCACGGAAACTGCCGCGGATGTGGGCTGAAACCGGCTCCAAGGTATGAATGTCCGCGATGGGACCGCTCCGGATTTCTTTTCCAGTTACTGGATCATGATAGGTCGATCGTGGTGGCTCCGTGATGAAAGCCGAGAAGAGCCCATGGCCCCATGTATCCGTTCCAAATACGTGATCATGCCAGTACACAGTACCGAGGTCCACGTCGACATACCAACGCTCACGGATAAATTCCACGCTGGCAATATCATTCTTCTTATGCCCGTACTTCAACGGCGCATCGAAGCTGATCGTCTTGCCATTGATGGACTTGATACGTACGACTTCGAAGAACTTCGGATCATCCATGCCCACACCAAGCTCAATGTTCACATGGAACTTGGACGTGTCGGCAACGGTGATGCTGCGGGCCCCAGCCTTCACATCTGCAGTCAAGACAGTGTTGCCTGGCAACGGCATACCTTTGTCAGGTTGTGGATCCTTCAACATCGTGAAGGCTCTGAGAGACATGTCGTACGAGAAACCGATGGTCGGACCATCGGACGCGCTCGTATCGAATTGGAAGAAGTGCGGGTGGAGATTGATCTTGTTCGACCAACCGGTCCGCGCATCGTCCGGAATTTCATTCTTGAAGATGACGTCCACGCAATCATACACGTTGCCACGAATAACGAGCGGCACTTGTTTTTTAGGATCCTTACGAACTTCCGCCTCTTCTTCGTGCAACACATAGATCATGCCGATCGGATCAACGACCGCCGCCGTCTTTTCCGTCGCCGGTTTCAGCGTGATCGGCAGGGTGATGGAATGAGTGGTGAAGAACTTCCGTGGAGCATTTTCAGGACAAAGACTCCATGGGCCTTGTTCACCAGGCCTGGGCGGCTCGGTACTCTTGGTGCCATCCTCTCTCACGTGGAACGGTTCCAACCACGGCGCACCGCCGTGATTCGGCGCGAAGGGCGGACGCTTCCCGAGATGTGGACGCAGCCAGGGAAACGCCAACTTACCCGTCTGCGGATCAAATGTAATTGGTAAACGCTTCAACGGAGCAGGCGACACATAGTCGGCCCACTTGTGTGGGGTCTCTGGTTCATTAAGAGCCAATGCCCCTTCCCACTTCCAATTTACAACCGTTGGATCATTTGCCTTGGCTTGCTGAACTTGATCCTCTGTTTTACCAGGCAAACCCTGCGGAGGCAGCATATACTCCACCCAATCCTTGATGGAGATCTTCACCGGATTCGCTTTCCAATCAGTCTTATCCTTCGTAATTTCCCACTTCTTGCCGCCATACCAATCGACGGTGGTACCAACCAGCTTATCGGAACTGATGGCAGCTTTAATCTTGCCCTTCCGATCCGGCAACTCGACCAGCGGCTTCATGACGTCGGTTTGGAAGCCAGGCTGCTGCAGTGTGTTGTAGACCCGCCAGAATCCCCACATACCCGTCACATAATGCTGCGGAATGTGGCAATGGAAAACGAATTCGCCGGCCAACGCTTGCAGCCCGCCTGATCCACCTTCGATTACTTCATCATAAATCTCGGATGGTCCGATTGACTGAACATCCAACCGGTCAGAGGTATCATTGATCATCGGGAACTTGACGGGACCGTTCTTCGACAGAGTCGGATCCAACTTACTGGTACCAGGCTGTCTAGCCCAACGAATCGACCCACCATGTAAGTGGTGCGAATGGACGATTTCTGATCCACCGATCATGCGGAAGGTCGCAGGATCACCCAAGTACGAACGAGGAATCGTCGTGGCTGGATCACCGAATGTATAGGATCCATAGCCCTGCGACTCATCAGCAAAGCCGACCAGGTGCTCTTGCATCTCCAACCGCGTGCCATGCGGCTCGCTCCGGTAGTTGAGCAACCGGGCAGCCGGACGATAGGTGTCCGTATGGGCGTCGCGCTGAGGCAACATGTCACCCTTGCGGTTCAAGAGGCGGAATGTCTCATCACCGGCCTCATGATAGAAAATCACAAATTCTCGAAAGTCTGAACCCTTTTCCTTATCGATAATGGCTTCCCAGCCGCTCTTCATATCCTCGCCGGTAAATGGGCTGAGATACCGAGATCCACGTGGTTCAACCACGAGCGACCCCAACAGACCCAGCGAGTACTGATCTCTGGATGCGTGACTATGAAATGCATGTCCGCCTTCTTGTGTATCCGGCTGGATATACCATTCGAACTCGCCGGTCTTCCCTGTCGCGACCAAGGCCTCCGGGTTGTTGGCCGTCGCTGGTTTTCCACTGTTGGCAACCAACAGTTGCGAGCCATTGATGATCATGTTCGTGGGCTCGCCCTCAATCTGATTGCGCAGCGT
>Ga0209824_10000533_pt1 | contig 23477 bp, 22 predicted proteins | sample VDWuncwatermetaG_FD_184124 | JGI IMG/M metagenome (GOLD analysis project Ga0209824, IMG submission 184124) | Wastewater microbial communities from Netherlands to study Microbial Dark Matter (Phase II) - VDW unchlorinated drinking water (SPAdes)... ...
CTTGACGGTCGCCGCCTGTTCCCGGACCGGCATGCACACACTGTAACCTTCCGGCTTACCCGGGACGAGTACGACCTTTACAAGGCTGTCACCGCCTATATCAATGAATTCTTTCCCCAGGCGAGCGGCCGGCGGAAGGCGAGCGTGGCGCTGGCAAGGACGGTATTGCAACGACGGCTCGCCAGCTCCACGATGGCTATTTACGAATCAATTCGTAGGCGTCTCGAACGCCAGCAAGAACTCCTTGCGGAGTTAGAAGGCCTTTCCCCCGCTCAACGCGCACGACGTCTCGCGCAACTCCAGGGGCGACTGATTGACATCGAGCAAGACGAAGACGACCTTGACGACGCTGACCGCGATCAACTTGCCGACAGCTTTACGGCGGCTATCGAGCTGGACCAGCTCCGGGCCGAGATTGCTCGCCCGTGCCAATGTCGACTTCTCCGGATTCCAGCAGGCTAACGCCGAGGCGGAAGAGCGGCGGCTCATGCCCCGCTATGTTGAAGAGCAGTTCCTTAAAGCGAGTAAAGAGATCGGGTTACGGATCGAGCCTCGCGCCGACGGCCTGTGGCGGATTGAGCACGTGTTGGCCGATCTTCGTTCAGATCGCCTGCAAGCAGTCCGGCGGCTAGGGAAAGCGGAGCCAACTTATCGAAAGGTTACTTTCCACAAAGAGCACGTGAATATGGACCAGCACTTGGATGCTGTGCTTATCGGACCCGGCCACCCACTTTATGCGGCCGTGGATGAGCGGATAAACGAACTTTTGGCGGATGCCGTCGGTGGCGTGGCGGCCTATGTAGACGAAGCAACCGAATCAGCCTATCGTCTACACTTCTTTGAGATCGGAATCCGGGGGCAAAACACAAAGGGACAACCACAAACATTGCAAGGAGAGATGGTGATTGTGCGTGAAGGCCTAACGGCGCCGGTTGGATCATCGGAGCGATTCGCAGTTGTGCCAGCCGACTGTCTTATCGACCTTCCGCCACATCCGCAGCCACCTGGCTCTATTGATCCCGTCGATTCAAGTGCCGCCGCCGACTTTGTGAAGAGCACTTGGCAGATGGATTTGCGCGCTCGTTGCATGGAAGAACGCCGCCACTTTGTCGAGGTCAGCCGTAACTATCTTGAACAATCCTTTAAAGCGAGGCGCACTTCAGCACAAGACCGTGTGATGGCGCTGCGCGTCCGCGAAAGTTCTTCCCCTGAAGTTGCTCTGGCGCGCCAACGGGCAGAAAACGATCTTGCGGATCTTGAGCGTACCCACCGCGAGCGTCTGGCGGGGCTGGACCGGCTAACCGTTGTGCGCCACGGACCAGTACGTTATCTAGGAACTGCCTTGGTCTTCCCGAAGGGTGCCGAAGCCATATCGTCAGCCATGGCGCCGGAGGATATCGATCCTCTGTTGCGGCAGCGCTCCGAGAAAGCTGCCGAAGATTTGGTTGTGGCATACGAGACCGGACGGGGTTGGGAGTGTGAGAGAGTGGGTCACCTGAAAATCGGTTTTGACGTTCGGAGCCTTGGTCCTGCCGATTCGCAGACCGGTTATCGCGACCCCGTGACTGGAATCCGTCGCATTGAAGTGAAAGGTCGAACGCGCGGGCACTCGATCCGCTTGACCACGAACGAATGGTACAAGGCCGCGCAATTGGGTGACAGCTATTGGCTCTACGTCGTCTGGGACCCATTGGGGAACCACGAGCCAGAGCCGCTCAAAATCTGCAATCCGGTGAAATATCTCGACCACGCCAAACGCGAAATAGTGAGATACTTCGATATTCCCTCTGAAGCGATCCTCAATGCGGCCGGGGCACATGGCGGATCGGCATGAAGTCCACTATTTTCATCAGCAGCGTTCAGAAGGAGCTGCAGGATGAACGCCAGGTAGGCGCGGATCCTAAATGCGCCACGAATGCGCCAATTGCGCCAGCAGCGGGCCAGAGGAGTCGAGGACGCCCGAAGAGTTTACATCGGCGGAAATCCTCAATTATGACCCAAATGCCTCAGCGAGGCGCTGGCTCTGCGAAGTCACCCGATGAAAAGCCGTCCCGTGATATGGGACATTTATGGGACAAAAGGGACATCGCGGGGTCCTGAGAGAAACGGGCCACAAAAGGGCCAAAAGGGCAAGGTATCAAATGGCTCATAAACGGCTCAGCGGGAAACCCGCCATAAACCCGCCAAAGCCGCCAGCGTGGGAGTCGCCGGAGAAGGGGACGAAAGGGAGACAAAGGGGACATCCCAGGAAACGGGAACTAACTGCGCCCGCGCTAGAGAAACTACGGGTGCAAATATGATATGGTTTAGGAAGCAAGTGCCACCGAGGAGGGGGTGGTCCCAATGAATGCTAAAGTTCTTCAGATAGGCGCAGATTTTTGGAAGTCGATTCCTCTTGAGGAACTCGCAGAACAACAAGGCGTGTCGGCAGCCTCGGATTTAGATGAGATTTCCGCGCTCTGGCCAGCCGACGACGATCCCGACCAATTACTGCATCACATTCTCTCTGAGCAGACCGAAAGGCGTAAGCTGCAATCTAGCCCCAACCCGGCGACTACCGCGCGCGATTCGTGAGATCGCAGCTAAAGGGTCTTATGATTTACCTGCGAACGTCATAGAGCAAGCCGGCACTCAAGGTGCTACAATGGAAACTCTGGTGTCAACATGAACCTTTTGGAGCTGCAAGAGCGAATAGCCAAGTGGGAAAACCTCCATACGGAGTTCAAGGAGTGGCCGGTCCGCCCCGATGATTTAGCTGCGAGCTTGGTTGGCTTCGCCAACACGGATGGAGGGCAGCTAATATTAGGTGTAACCAAGGATCGCGCTGCCGTGGGGGTTAACGATCCGGATCGCGTTACACGGGAAGTCAACATCGTGGCCGCAAACCGTTGCGAGCCGTTTATTGCCATGACCCAGCAAGTTCTGTCTTGCGAAGACTTGTCAAGATCTTCGGACTTTACGGACTTCCATGCGAACTCGGTGATTGTAGTTAATATCGCGAAGGGACACATGCGGCCTTATTGCACAAGTCGCGGCCTGTATTATATCCGGACGACATATGGGCGCCGTAACGCCTCCCGCAGAGAGCTGCTACAAGTTTTCACGGGAACAGAAAGCCTCTACTATGATGAGACGCCACTACCGCGGTTGGAACTCTCCGACTTGGATCTCAATGCCTTTGAATGTTACCTGGAAAAGATAGGACAGGACGAGTTAAAGGGCGAGCCTAAGAGATTATTGACCAATTGGGGGCTTCTCTCCGACGGCCACCCTACCGTTGCAGGAATTGTCCTCTTTGCTCATGATCCTCAATGTCACCTTCCTTTCGCACAAATCAACGCGGCCCGCTTCCCTGGAATAGATAGTTCAGTTGATCCATTGGATAGAAAGGATCTAAAAGGTTGCCTCCTGGATCTAGTGGACCAGGCCGAACGATTCTTGGATCTCCACCTGAGGACGCCCCATAAAATTCGTGGATTTGAACCTGAGCCCAGGCCGGAGCTCCCAAAGGAAGCGCTTCGGGAAGCCGTTGTGAACGCCGTCGCGCACCGTGATTACACGGTGAGAGGTCCTATTCGGCTCTTCATTTTTGATGATCGAATCGAAGTCCATACCCCTGGGAAGACTCCGAATACCGTGACTGAAGAAGCGATGCGAGCTGGCGTTCATGTCGTTCGAAACCCACGCATTTACGCCAGATTGTCGGACGCCGGCCTGGTGACTCGTGCAGGAACAGGGATTCGAAGGATCATACGGCTCGTGAGGGAGGCTACAGGCAAGGATGTGGGGATTAAGGTTACCGAGTACGAAGTTGTGTTGACGATCCCGAGAAAGCCTCCCGAGCATGAATAGTGAGCACGACCCCTCGGAGGTTTGCGGCGTCACAGAGAGCGTGTATTCCGGCTGAGGAATAGGGAATGAACCCAGAACTAAACAGGCGACTTAGGACGATAGGGAAGAAACTGAAGAAAGAGTATCGCGCGGAAAAGGTTATTCTCTTTGGCTCCTATGCCAGGGGCGATGCTACGGAAGACAGCGATGTTGACTTACTTGTCGTTGCGCCCACGAAGGAGCGGTTTTTTGAAAGAATGGCTACCGTCCGGCGTCTCATTCGCGACCTGCGGAACGGTCTTCCCATAGCCCCCATTGTCCTGACCGCCGGGGAGCTAGAGAAACGAAGGCAGGCCGGAGACCCGTTTGTCCGGGACATCCTGGAGACAGGAGTCCCTTTGTGAGCAACGACTCAGGCCCCTCAGTTTACGGTGAGTGGATACGGGTTGCCCGCAAGGACTGGAGGCGTGCCGAAAGGAACCTTAAAGACCGGGACGTTGAGGCTGCGGGCTTCTTCCTTCAACAATCCCTGGAGAAGTACCTCAAGGCCTTTCTCCTGAAGCACAACTGGAAGCTTCGAAAGATTCACGAACTGGACGCGTTGTTGGACGAGGCGGCCAAATACCAGCAAGAGTTAGAGAAGTTTAGAGATCTGTGCGAGCGTGTTTCGGGTTACTACCTCGCGGAGCGTTACCCGCCACTCAGCGCCCTTGAGCTTTCCTCGGCAGACATCAGAAGGGACCTGAAGGAAGCGCGAGAGTTTGTGAAGTTGATGTTTCCACGGGAAAGATTTCCGCTTCAGAGAAAGTAGAAAGAAAGGGGACAAACCAATCTTAATCGAGAACTCGCCCAATCTAGTAGGCGGCAGAAGATTTGGTGGTGGCGTATGAGACCGCCCGGCGATGGGAGTGTGAGAGAGTGGGACACCTCAAGATTGGATTTGACGTTCGAAGTCTTGGCCCTGCAGACCCTCAAACCGGCTATCGCGACCCTGTCGCCGGAATTCGTCGCATCGAGGTCAAAGGTCGAACGCGTGGGCACTCAATTCGATTGACGACAAACGAATGGTACAAGGCGGCGCAACTCGGCGACAGCTACTGGCTCTACGTCGTCTGGGATCCACTGGATAAGACGGACCCGGAACCGCTCAGAATTTGTAATCCGGTAAAACATCTCGACCACGCCAAGCGTGAAGTCGTCAGATATTTCGATATTCCCGCCGAAGCGATCCTCAATGCAGCAAGGGCGCATGGGGGATCGGCATGAAGGCGGCCATCTTCATCAGCAGCGTTCAGAAGGAGCTGCAAGAGGAGCGCCGGGCCGTGGCCCAGCGCGTGCGAGAGGATCCGCTCCTGAGACAATTCTTTGACGTGTTCTTGTTCGAGGAGCTTCCGGCAAAGGACCGGAGGGCGGATGAGATCTACCTCGACAACGTCGATGAGGCGGCAGTTTATGTCGGAATCTTCGGCGACGAATATGGCTTCGAGGACGAGGCCGGCATTTCACCGACCGAGCGTGAGTTTGATCGCGCGACGGTCCGAGGGATTCCGCGTTTGATATTCGTCAAAGGCGACAACGATGCGGCTCGCGAGCCGAAGATGACAGCACTCGTACGCAAAGCAGCCGGACAGTTGATTCGCCGCCGCTTTGGGTCCACCCAGGAGCTTCTCCGGCTCTTGCAGGAGAGTTTGGTCGAATGCCTCCAGGGCCGCGGCGTAATCCAAGGCAGGGTCTTTGAGCAACGACCGTGCTCAGATGCGGCGCTCGACGATATCGATCCGGGTACGGTTGCTCGCTTTGTGTCACGCGTCCGTCATGAACGGCAGTTTCCGCTTCCCGAACGGACGCCAGCGCGCGATGTCCTGACTCATCTGCACCTGCTCGACGACGCGCAACCCTCGATCGCCGCAGTCCTGCTCTTCGGGCGTGATCCTCAGCGGTTCGTCCCTGCGGCCGAGCTGCGTTGCATGCATTTCCACGGCACCGAAGTGCAGAGGCCGGCTCCGTCGTATCAGATTTTCGGAGGGAACCTTTTCGAGCAAGTTGACCAAGGCGCGGATTTCGTGCTCTCCAAGCTGGATCGTGCCGTGGGCACGCGTGAGCGCGGGCCGCAGGCGCCGGTCACCTATGAAATCCCGCCGGATGTCGTCCGCGAGGCGATCGTCAATGCGGTGGCTCATCGCGACTACGCCTCAGCGGCGGCGGTGCAGGTTTCCGTCTTCGCGGACCGCGTTGAAGTCTGGAATCCAGGAGAGCTGCCGCCGGAACTCACGCCGGCCCGACTCCGAGAACCCCACGCCTCGGTCGCCCGCAACGCTAGGATCTGTGAGGCGCTGTTTCTGGCACGCTATATCGAGAAATACGGCACAGGGACAGTCATGATGATTCGTGAGTGCTCCGAGAGCGGCCTGCCCGAGCCCGAGTTCGAGCAGCGCGGCGGGGAGTTCGTCGTCACGGTGTGGCATGACTGGCTGACGGCCTCGGCCGTGACTCAAATTGGGCTAAATAACCGCCAAAAAAAGGCCCTGGCCTTTGTCAGGACCAACCGGCGAATCGGAAACATCGAGTATCAACGCCTTACAGGTACTATCAAGAAGACCGCGTCCCGCGATCTGGATGACCTAGTGCGAAAAGGGGTCTTCCAGAAGATCGGCAAGACGGGGCGCGGTACCCATTATGCGCTCGCGGGCAAAGGGGACATAAAGGGGACAAAGGGGACATCCCCGGAAAGGGGACATAAAGGGGACAAACGGGACAACACGCCATCCCGGAAAAAACGCGCCACAAATGCGCCAATCGCGCCAGCAGCGCAAACGGAGACATCCAGTGCGCGAGCGCACGAACGGGCCACAAAGGGGCCAAAGGGGCAAGGACTCAAACGGCTCACAAAGAGCTCAAAGGCCTCATCTGGTGTAAAGGACTCACGAAGGGCTCGAAGGCCTCATCAGAAAATCCGCCATAAACCCGACAAAGGCGACACGAAATGACCTTTCAAGGCGTGCTCTTTACGAAACTACCCGACCGGGATATGGGACATTTATGGGACAATGGAGCCGGCTATCCCAACGCAGAGCCGCTCAGAATTTGCAATCCAGTTAAGCACCTCGACCACGCCAAGCGGGAGGTTGTGCGATACTTCGACATTCCGGCTGAAGCGATCCTCGATGCAGCAAGGGCGCATGGGGGATCGGCATGAAGGCGACAATTTTGATCGGCGGCCAATGTAGATTAGTTCGATGGCTGAGAGAACGCGGCGCATAGTCGATTACGCGGAGAGGACGGTCCGTCTGACGGCTGAGCGGATGGGTCATATCCACGAACATCCGGAGATGGTGGGCCAGGAGCGCCGCATCCGGGAGGTTTTACAAAAGCCCGACTTTGTTTTTACCAGTCACAAAGATTCTTCAGTCCATGTATACTACCGGCATTATGAGCGCGGGCCGGTCGGGTCAAAGCATCTAATGGTAGCGGTCAAGATCCTGGAAGAAGACGCTTTCGTGATCACGGCCTTCTTTACAGACCAAGTTAAGGGAGGGGAACAGATATGGCCAAAAGAATAGCGCGGTTAAGAGTGTGGTTTGATGAAGAGGGAGATTTTCTTGAGGTGACCTTTGCCAGGCGTAAGGGATCATTTCGATCCATAGGCCCGGACATTTTCGAGCGTGTCGACGCAAAAGGGAAGGTGATCGGTTTTGCGATTTTTAACTTTTTGAAGCATGACCGGAAAACCGTCGAAATTCCCTTGGAGGAAGCGAAGCTCGCCGTCGGACGATGACGGTGCCTCACCGAGGCACCGGCTCCGCGAAGTCACCCGATGAAAGGCCGTCCCGTGATATGGGACATTTATGGGACATCCGCCGGCGCCACAGATAAACGGGCCATAAAGGGGCCAAATGGGCCAACATTCAAACGGCTCAGAAATGGTTCAAACGCCTCACAAAGGACTCAAAGGCCTCAGCGGGAAACCCGCCAAAGGCGAGACGAAAAACTGATATGACCGAGAACGATAAACGTTTAATCGAAGACTATCTACCGATTGAAGCCATAAGCAAGGAAGCCTCGCGGGAAAAATCTGTCCGTAAAGGCCACATCTCAACGTTGCATCTATGGTGGGCGCGGCGTCCGCTTGTCGCCTGCCGCGCGGCTGTTTATGGCGCGCTTGTTCCAGCGTCCCGCTTTGCTCCGAAAAATGGGCCTGAAGAAAAACGTGCGAACTTAACTAGAGCGAACGCAGCGAAGTTCGTCGATCGGCTTTGCAAGTATCCAGGAGATCCCAGCACAATTGCCGAAGCTCAACGTCATGTTCTCGAAGCACACGCCGAACGGCTTACCAAGGAGCTGACAGAAGCCAAAGCCGAAGGATGTCGCCCTGCCTGGGCCGACGAGTTCAAGTTTTCCAGTGATCGAGTAACAGTTGATGATATTACAGAGGGGCGCGCGCCACGACCTCGCGTACTCGACATGTTTGCTGGCGGCGGGGCCATTCCCCTCGAAGCGCTTCGTCTCGGTTGCGAAGCGTATGCAATGGACCTCAATCCCGTCGCATACATCATTGAGCTTTGCACGCTCGTCTATCCGCAGAAGTACGGAAAACCCGATCCGAACGCTCGGGGCATGACCGGACCTAAAGATAGCAAGGGTGAAACAACTTGGGGTGGTTTGGCGAGTGAGGTTCGTCTCTGGGGCGACTGGGTACTGAAGAAGGTGAAAGCCGAGATCGGCGATCTATACCCGCTCATTCCCGATCCTGCGTTCAAGGGCAAGAAACAACCGATCCAGACAGATTGGCTTAAGGAACACGACACCGATGACGTACCACCGGGTTACCTAATGCCGGTGGCCTACCTCTGGACACGCACCGTAATGTGCAAGAACCCCAACTGCCGCGCCACCGTTCCACTGGTGAAGCAGACTTGGCTTTGCAAGAAAGACAAACGCTACGTCGCGCTCAACATGATCGCGCCCCGCGGCAAGAAACGGGTTCGCTTCGAGGTTGTCGAGGCGCGGTCGGAGAACGGACTGGGCTTCGACCCTGCCGGCTTCTCAAAACGCGGCAACGCCACCTGCCCATTCTGTGGTACGGTCGCGGACATTGATTACGTGAAGGATGAAGGCTGCGCTGGCCGTATGGGCGAGCAGATGATGGCGATTGTTTGTACCCGCCCTGGCAGGCAGGGCAGAGCTTATCTTGCCGCTGACGATTTCTCCGACTTCGTCCCCGACGACCACGCCATCCGGCAACGGATCGAGAAACTCTGCAAGAAAACCGGGCTGACAGTGCCCAATGAGTCGATGCCGCCACAAGGAACGCTCGGATTCCGAATTCAGCCTTATGGCATCAAGACATGGGGTGAGATGTTCGCGACACGCCAGATGCTCTGCCTGCTCACGTTTACCGCATCAGTTCGCAACATTGAGGGAGAGGCGCTTAAGGCAGGAAGCAAAAAGGAACTTGTGCAGGCGGTTCAATCGTATCTGGCCATGTATGTTGACCGTTCTGCTGATCACTGGTCCGCTTTTTGTGCGTGGAATCCTACCGGCGAGAAACTCCAACACACGTATGGACGACAAGCTCTGCCAATGGTGTGGGACTATTCCGAGGCAAATCCTTTTGGTGGTTCCGTTGGGGATTGGATGGAGATCGTGCTGAACGCCGAGAACGGAATCGAAGCCGGCGTCACGTCGGGGACGCGGCCTGCGGATGTCCGCCGTGGGTCGGCGACGAGTCTGCCGTGGTCCGATGGCCAGATCGACGCAGTTATTACAGACCCTCCGTACTACGACAACGTGCCGTATGCGGACATCTCGGACTTCTTTTACGTCTGGCTCAAGCGCACGAGTGGACATTTTTATTCGGAGCATTTTGCTGGCGTTGGTACGCCGAAGAAACAAGAGGCGATTGCCGAGCCTATGCGCCATGAAGGTTCTATGGGTAAGGCGCGGCTGGGTTATGAGCGAATGATGGGACAAACATTCCGGGACGCTCATCGTGTACTAAAGCCCGGTGGTCAGATGGTCATTGTGTATGCTCACAAGACAACCCTTGGCTGGGCAACCTTGGTGGATGCACTACGTGTTGGAGGGTTCATGGTGAACGAAGCATGGCCGCTCGACACAGAAATGCGGACGCGCTTGAGAGGGATGGATCCCGCCGCGCTCGCCTCCAGCATTTTCCTGGTGGCGCGGAAGCGGGAAGGGGCGGGGACGGGCAATTACGAGGAGCAGGTCAAACCGGAGTTGGAGCAGATTGTGCGAGAGAGAGTGGAGACTTTGTGGGCGATGGGAATTTCTGGGGCAGACTTGGTGATTGCGTGCGTCGGGGCGGGGTTGCAGGCGTTCACCCGCTTTGCGGGAGTTGAGTACGCCAACGGTGAGGAAGTACCCGCCGGAAGGTTCTTAGCAGAAGTGGAAACAGTCGTGCTGGAGAGCCTCCTCGCGCGGTTGTCGAAAGAGGTCGGTGGCAATGGCGGTAAGTACAGCCTCGCTGGGTTAGACGCCGCGACGCGGTTCTACGTGCTCTGGCGCTACACCTACAAGAACGCCGAACTCGATGCTGGCGAGGCCATCATCTTCGCCAACGGCACGCACGTCGAACTAGACGGCACACACGGGTTGTCGGCAGGCGCACGCGCTTTAGTCGAAAAGAAAAAGGGCAAGTATTGCCTCCTGGATTACACCGAGCGCGGTGATGACGACAAACTTGGGCTGCCGGATGACAATGGTCGTTCCGCTTCACTGGTCGACGCTCTGCATCGGACGCTTTGGTTAATGGAAAATCGCCCGGGAAAGTTGGCTGAATTCCTACGGGAGGCGCAGCCGAATCGAGAGCAGATGCGGCTTGTGGCGCAGGCGTTGGCGGGCCCAGCTTTAAAGGGGGGCGAACTCTCTGATGTGTCGCCTTCAGATGAAATGGCGGCGCTTGCCAAGTTGACAGCGAACTGGCGTAGCGTAATCGAAGATCGGATGCTACCGCTCTTTAGGTAGAAGGAGTTACAGATGAGTAAGGCAGCGATCAGGCCGTGGGTGGAGGTTGTGTCACTCCATCCCGACGTTCTTTCGGAGAATTTTTCTGAGGACATCTTCGCGCTTGATCTTGGACCGTTGGCTGACGGTAACCCCAAGGTACCTGCTGTTTACCGAGATCCTGAGCATTTCTTCCGCGCATCATATATTACGTCTGGACTTCGCTCACTGCTTAAGGACGCTCTCTCTCGTCTTGAAGGTGGAGCGGGCAGCCGGGTCTTAAAGCTCATGACTCCATTTGGCGGTGGTAAGTCTCACACCTTGGCGGCGCTTTTCCATGCCGCGAAGAGCCGCAAAGCACTTGACGTTATTCCGGAAGGTAAAGGACTCCCGCGACCTAAAGAAGTGCGAACGGCTGTGTTTGACGGCCAATTTTTTGACGCGACGAAAGGAAAAACACTCCCAGGCGAAACATTTCGTGCTCGGACAATGTGGGGATGGGTTGCCTGGTCGCTTGGGGGAAAGAAGGGCTATGAAGTTTTACGCGCGCAGGATGAGGCGAGGGTTGCCCCTGGGGGAGACGAGATCCTTGCGCTCCTCACGGAGGGCCCAAACCTTATATTGTTGGACGAAGTTCTTAACTACCTCATTAGCGCGGGAGGAGTGAAGGTAGAGCAGACAACTTTGCGTGATGAAACTTTGACCTTTCTCCAGCGTCTTACGGTCGCGGTTGGTAACACGAACAACACCGCGCTGGTGTTTTCTCTCCAGTCAAGTAAGCGGGAGTCTCTGGAGTACGTTAATCTGCTGCAAACGGTCGATCACCTTGCGGCGCGGAAGGACCAGCGGCGCGAGCCGGTGGAAGGAAATGAAATACTCGCGGTCATCCAGCGCAGGCTTTTGGGAAAGCTACCTCAGGCCGATGATGCCACGCCTGCCGCTGGCGCTTATCAAGAGGTCGTTACGCAGATGCGCCGGGCGTACGCGCAAAGCGCTTCTGAACGGCAGCAGGCCGAAGAAGAAGGAATTAGTCTAAGGGATCGGGTTCGAGCAGCCTATCCGTTCCACCCAGCCCTTATAGATCTGATGCGGGAGCGCTGGGCTACGATTCCCGATTTCCAACGGACGCGTGGCGCGCTGCGGTTTCTCGCTGCGTGCCTCAGGGCAGCTCATCGGGAGGGGAAGAGTCGTGCGGTGCTTGGCCCCGGAGACGTACCGATTCACGACGCGGAAGTCCGCCTCGCTTTCTTCAAGGAAGTCGGTCAGCAGGCAGACTACCAGGCTGTACTTGAGCATGATTTCGTCGGGGCTAACGCCCGGGCACGACGAATTAATGAACGCCGTGCAAAGGAAAACTCCGCCGAAGCTCTGCGGAAGCCTGCGATGCGCATTGCCACAGCCATCCTTATGTATTCCTTTGGGGGCCTTCGGCGGGAAGGCGGCAAAGAGGGAGATTTGCTTCCGCCGGGAATAACCGAGCCTGAGCTGCTTTCGATCTGTGTCGGGCCGGATCTAGATAGCACCACGGCACTTGCTTGCCTGAAAGAACTCAAGGAGCAGTGTCTCTACCTCCACTTCGACGGCGTTCGCTTCTGTTTCAAGAAAGATCCCAACGTCACACTTCTTATTGAACAGGAGGCGGACGCGGTTGGCCGTGACGAAAAACGCGTGCGGGACCGAATAAAGGAAATGCTTGAGGAACGGCTGGCTGGCCATCGTGAAGCGATCATCTGGCCTGAAAAGTCTATTGAGATCGGAGATCGCGACCCATCGTTTCTGATTGCCTACTTGCCTCTTGAGTTTAGCGGTACGTCGCGGGCGGTTCAGGAGGCGGCGGCGAAGGAGTTGTTGGAGAAATGCGGAGATAAGCCCCGGCAGTACCGAAACGGTTTAGCCCTTGCCATACCGGCCTCGGATCAAATCGAAATTTTGCGGCGATCAGTCCGTTATCTAATGGCCGCCGAGCAAGTAAAAGCTAAGGCAAAACAGCTTAACCTCACGGATGAGCAAAAAGGCCAACTCCGCGAACAGGAAGCGACACGGCAAGCCGAAGGCGAGTCTGCTCTTCTGAAGCTCTACACAGAAGTTTGGCTTCCGAGGGTAGATGGAGGAGGGTTGGGTATCGAGAAAGTCGCGGCTGGCGGACGTCCGTTGCAAACCACTTTGAACGAAAAAAAGCAGGCGAAGATTCACGGGAGAATTATCGAACTAATTACACAGGTTCAGCCACGGGTTTTCTCCTCGGTGAAGGCGTCGAAAATTGTTGAACTCTTCAAGCTCGGCGAAGGTAATCCGCCTGTGCTTGGAGTTCGTACCAGCGACATTGCAGACGGCTTCTACTCGTTTCTTGGCTTTACTCGGCTGATGTCCGCGAACGCGATCCGGAAGGGCGTAGCCGAAGGTGCTGCGAATGGAGCCTTCGGTTATACGGCAGGCTCAGTGCCCAGCCTTGGGCCCGACGGCAAGTATCAAGTTACTATCAACAAGATTCGTTTTGGTCCTCCGCAGGCGTCAGACGACGAAATTGATCTTGAAACCGGCTTCCTGATGATGCCCCAGGCCATTCCGGAGCTGGTTCCCCAACCAGGGGAACCACTACCGGTTCCTGGAGGTTCTGGCGGTGGTCCAGGAACAGGGCCGATTCCACCTGAGCCAACGCCGCAAGAGCTTCCCCTTGGCTCAAAGGAGAAGATAGTCGAGCTAACATTTACAGCCGACAGAAATCAACTGTTCACGGCCTGGAATGCTGTCGCCAACCTAGCAGATCTCGCCGGGAGCGTAACAGTTACAGTGAAGGCCGAGTCTGAAAAAGGCTTTGATCAAAGTAAACTACGCAACGGAGTCCTTGAGCCGCTGGAGGAAGCGGATCTGATTAAGTGAAAATCAAATAATAAAGACGCCAAATGTTCCCCGCTAACAATGGCTAAGCAAAAGGACGACGAGAACCGTTTTGTTCTAGGCGTCGACTTGGATGGTGTGTGTGCTGACTTCATCGGCGCATTCCGGTCGATTGCTGCAGAATGGCTGGGCGTTCAAGTTAATGAGCTGCCGGCAAAGGTAACCTATGGTTTCCCAGAATGGAAACTTGATAGAGCAGGGAAATACGAAGATCTGCACAGATTTGCAGTTATTCAACGGGATCTCTTCGGAAACTCTAATGATTCGAATTGAGGAAAGTCCCGGGCGGAGAATAGAGGGTCTGGCTTGCATAAGTGAATGAAGCGCGAGTCAGGGGAAAGTCGCCGGTGCCTGGCTTGAATATTTGACTTCTTTCTTCCCTTTACGGCCTTACCCGCGAAGAAATCGCCATTATCGAAGAGAGCCTGCAAGAAAAGACAGTTGCCCGGGAAGTTGTCGACGATTCAGCGCTTGAGGAAAGTCAATGACTAGGTTTCCGTGCCCGTATCTAGGGGCTGGGGTTGAGCTCTCGGATGAGCGGGAGCGCCATATAGCTGAGATTCACCCCGAGCTTTTGCCCGATCACATGGATCGAATCCGTGACACACTGGCGGACCCAGATCAGGTTCGTCGGAGTAAGCGCTTCGGGAGTGCACGGCTCTTTGCAAAATGGTATGATGACTTATTAAGGGGAAAGCACCTCGTTGTGGTTGTCGTTAGCGAGGCCCAACCTAAAAGTCGAAATTGGATCGTGACGGCGTACGTCACCAGAAAAATCGCCGAAGGAGATGAGGAATGGAAGCGAAACTAACCTTCAAGTATGATCGTGCAGGAGACATTCTATACATCAACAAGAGGTCTCCTTACCCAGAACAGGAGTCCGAAGAGCTAGGAGACGAAGTCATCGCCAGGATGAACCCGAAAACCGGGGAGATTGAGAGCCTGGAGGTTTTGTTTTTCTCGACACGGCTCCTACGCAGCGATTTATTTGAATTGCCGGTCACGGCCGACCTGCGCCCTGCACCGAAGTCTGATTAGAACTTTTAGAACTACGTCTTTGACGCTCCTGTCATCTTTAGGGTCTCTCCCCTAAACCGGTACGCTGGCCATGTCAGTTGAATCTATTGAAAGAGAATTTAAAGAAAAGGTTTGCGATCGTATACACCCGGTTTCGGAGGGTATGAATCGCTACCAGGTTTTTACTCCGTTACAGTTTGAACGATGGGGACTTCCGTTTCATTCGATTGCCATTTTCGAGGACCAGGAAGAAATAAACCGCAAGGTTTTGGCAAGATTCAGCGACGTGTGTGAAAAGCAGTTTTCAAGCCTTTCATCCAATAAGGACCGAATAAGCCACTACATTGACGAATTGCTTCACGGAACATTTGCGACCTCGCGCGGCTAAGCAGTAAGAGAGAATAGAGGAGCGCAGTCCGGGGTCTGTTGATTCTTAATCTCGCATGCTTCCTGAAGCCGGGCTGAGGCTCAGCGTCGGGTCGTGATCCTTGCAGAAGGCTGGCGGGCCAACGAAGGGAACCCACCGCTGGGGCTCCGTGTCCTAGCCCCTTGACCGTTGTTTGCAATAATGCGAACGTACCGATCATGCGAAAAATGAAAAGAAGACCAACCATGGATGCCGTGGAAATCATCCATCGCCGCTATTACGAAGGTAAGCCGGAACGGCTTGCTCGGCTGGAGACCGCGCGGGCCAACGATCATGTCGCGCGCAAAATCACCGCCCTGCGGACCCAGGCCGGTCTTAGCCAGCGGCGACTGGCACAACTGGTCGGCACCACAGCATCGGTCATTTGCCGTCTCGAAGACGCCGATTACGAGGGACACTCTCTGGCAATGCTCAACCGCATTGCTGCGGTCCTGAACCGCCGCGTCGAGATTCGTTTCGTCCCGGCGGAACGACGGTTGCGTACAGCATGATGCCGAACGCGGGTCTGGGGGGAGTGGGGGAGAGGCAGACCTCAGCTATCCCCCCTTTTTCTGGATCGCCCGATGGAGTGCAATATGTTTCTGGCCTTATGCACTGCCTTTCAGCCTTTTTATATTCTCCAGCCGCCTCTCAAATGGATATTGGCGCCGTTGACGTAACGGGCTTCATCGGATGGGAAGAAGGGGACGACAGAGTAGGAAAGGAACTTTAGACAGAAGAGAAGGGTTTTTTAGCTTCTTCCAGAGCCTTCCAGATGCTCTACACGCTCCTCAAGGCGCCGCACCTGCTCCTTGATAACCCGGAACTCAATATCGAGCGTTTCGTGAAGCTTCATAAATCCATCGACGTGGTTGTAAACCTGCTCAAGGCGATTTTCCATGCGGGCGAACCCTTCCTGCATATCCTTTATAATCGTGATAATCGTAGTGTCGCTCGCTTGGAGTGATCTGATGCCCCGCTCTACTGCCGTCAGGCGCGATTCGATGCTTTTCCTCGCAGGTCGGTGTGCCATAGATGATCCTTCTTACCCAGCAAGGGGTTAATGTGTCAAGACCAATGGGGCTCTATTGCGGAAAGTGTGGTGAAGAAGAGGGCTTCGGGACTCCCCTCGCTCCACGGCCTCACGCAGCGACCCTTGCGGGACTTGCTTGGATGAACCTTCCGGAATTCCCTCTGGTCAGTTCCGGCTTTCATCCTTCACAAGTCCTCGGCGGGTGCCCCGCTGCTCCGTCCATGTTCCGCTCAGGGAGCCCTCTCAGCCCTCCTCTCCCCTCCGAGGGGACCTCCCCGTCCCTGAGCGAAGATTGACTCCGAGTCGTTGGAAGTCTCTGCGAAGCTGAGGATAAGCGGCATCGATGTCTGAGCCCGTTACGTATTTCAGTGGGCGAGTTTCGATGCTGCCCGAAGCGAGCAGCTAAGACTTCCCGGCGAAGAGGCACTGAAGCGAAGGGATGGGGGGTCCCTGTCAGAGATGGTTAAGCTCTTGTTGAATCTATCTCTTTGGTCTTATACCACCACACTTTTTGACGGAGAGCCGACCAATGGGAGAATAGGCTGCCGCCGAGGAGGCTCAAGGCGATCAGCGAGGTTAGCAGCTTGCCCCTCCCTGGGCGCGGAGAAGGTTGGTTTTTTCTTTGTCGATCTCCAGCGTGACGGGATCTATGACTACCTTGTATGTTTCCCGCGCCTTTTCGATAGAAATAAACTCCTTGACGACGTCCATTCTTACCAGCTCCGGGTCCCGTTCGGCCGGGTTTCCGACTCCGGCCCCTCCGCCACTGATCTTAAGAATAATATCGCCGGGCTTTAGCTGGTAGAGGCGGTGACCGTGAATCCTTTCGGTCTTCCCGTCGCGTGTCAAAAAGGAGCGCGAGTTTGGTGTCGGCTCGCCGCCGAGAGCGCCTGGCGCCCTTACCACCTCGCCGTCGGAGCTGCCGGTGGCAATTCCCGCGTCGCCGCCCACATTCTCCACTTCCCAATGAATTCCTGAGGCGCCGCGCCAATTTCCCGCCCCGCACGTATCTTGGGCGAACTCCCAACGCACCGTCCTCCAGGGAAAACGCATCTCCACCTCTTCGACGTTTCCCTTATTCACCTCTCCGAGCGTTCCAATGGAAGTGGCGCCTTCGTAGCCGTCAAATCCCCTGACCGCCCCGGCCCCGCCATCCATGTCAAAAGTGGTCACCACGTACTTTTCTTTTGTGCGGGGATCGTAGCCGAAAATGTAGTGTCCGTAGCGCTTCCCCCAGCAACCAATTGCCCCTTCGGGGACCGCTTGGGACATGGCGCTGACAACGGACTCGATGATCTGATGTCCCATGCTCACCGGCGATGCGCCGACGGTGGCCGGGTACTGGGCGTTAAGCACTGAGCCTGGCGGGGCATAGACCGTGATCGGCCGTAAACTCCCCTCGTTGTGATACTCACCCAGCGCAGGATCGAGAAACATAAAGAGCGCCGACAGGGAGTTACTGTAGGTGGAATTGAAGACGCAGTTGACGAACCCCTTGCGCTGTTTGTCGCTCTTGGAAAAATCAACTTTTAGCGTATCATCCTTCACGGTGATCTCGCACCGGACCCAAACGGGCACATCGAGCTCCGTGCCGTCGTCATCCGTGGCCGACTCTCCGTAATAGGTGCCGTCGGGGATCTTCTCGATGGCCGCCCGCACCGCCTTCTCCGTGCGCGTCATCATTTCTTCCACGCAAGCGAGTACGGTCTCCTTGCCGTACTTGTCGATAAGCGCGACGATGCGCTGCTCGCAAACGCGGGTGGCGGCGATCTGGGCGTAATTGTCGATCCGCGTCCCCTCCGGCCAGCGCACATTGTTGAGGATCAACTCCATCACGTCTTCCCGTTCCTTGTCTCCCTCCAGCACCTTGATCCCGGGAATGCACAGCCCTTCCGCGTGGATATCGTAGGCGTTGGGGAAATAGCCTCCCGGGTAGGATCCGCCGGTGTCCATCTGATGCGCCCGGCAGAGAGTAAAAAACAGCAGCTCGCCGCGGTAGAAGATGGGCCGGTAGAAACCCCAGTCGGGCAGGTGACAGCAATAGCCATGGTAGGGATCGTTGACCAGGATCTCATCTCCCGGGTTCAGGTTTCCTTTGAATTTGTTCAGCACGTATTCGACGGAAAGTTTTCCCCCGAGATACTGGACCGAAAGGCCGATGGGTATGGCCACGGTGCGTCCTGTGCCGTCCCAGATTCCCACGGAGACGTCATGGAGCTGGGCAATCAGGTAGTTTTGCGAAGTCCGATCGATCACGTGGCGCATCTCTCTGCAGATGGTCTGAAAGGAGTGCCACACGGTAGAGAGAGTCATCGGGTCCACTTGGCCAGCAGCCATTTCTTACCTCCGGGAGAGAATGTAGTTCTTCACTTTGTCCACGGTGCAGTTGTAAGATACCGGGATGACCACCGTGGTTGCCGGCTCCTCAATAATCGCGGGACCGGCAATCCTGTCGCCACATTTTAATCGGGTGCCGTCGTAGGCCGGGGTCTCTTCAAATCCCTTGGCGAGGCTCCAGAGTACCGGGCGATGGCGCTTGAGGGCTTGATCCGGCTTGCCGGACCCCTGAGGGATCTCTGCCAGTTTCAGAGGCTCCTGGCGCATTGTGGCTTTAAGACACACATTTAGAAATTCAACCTCGCGCTGAGTCATGTCGAAGGTAAAAAGCGCTTTGTGCCGCCGGTGAAAGGCCTCCGTGATCCCTTCGAGCTCCTTGGGACCGATCTTCCCTAAGGGTACTTCGGTTACCTCGACCTCATGGAACTGGCCCACGTAGCGCATTTCCATCGAGCGCCTGAACACGGTCTCCTGCGGAGCAATACCGATCTCGCCCAGGACCTGCCGCGCCTCCAGTTCCATCTCTGCAAATAGGCCGTTGACCCGCTCTAAATCCATGAGACTCCTGCGCGAAATGAGCGAGCGGGCAAAGTCCCGCCCCACTTCCATGTTCAGCATGCCGAAGGCGCTGTAGGTGGCCGCGTAACGCGGGATGATGATGGTTGGAATCTCGAGCCGGTCCGCCAGGTAGGCCCCATGAACCGGTCCGGCGCCGCCACCCACGACCAAGGCGAAGTCGCGCGCGTCATATCCCCGCTTGGTGGAGATCTCCATCATCTTGTCGGCCATCAAGGAGTTCACTGCGATAAAGATCGTCATGGCCGCGGTGGGGAGATCGATTCCCAGAGGCTCGGCTACCGCGCGGATCGCTTTTTCGGCGAGATCGGTTTTCAGGGAGATTTCCCCGCCGAGGAAATAGTCCGCAGGAACATAGCCAAGAATCAGGTCTGCATCCGTCACCGTAGGGCGGGTACCTCCTTTGCCGTAGCAAGCGGGTCCCGGATCGGCGCCGGCGCTTTGCGGCCCGACCCGCAAGAGTCCCAAGGAATCGATCCAAGCGATGCTGCCGCCGCCGGCGCCGACGGCGGGGACATCGACCATCTTCATCGCCACCCGTTCATCGCCGACCCAGTTATAATCCGTCGTCGGAATCTCTCCATTCCGGATCAGACAGACATCATAGCTCGTGCCGCCCATGTCCACTGAGAAAAGGTTGTTGCTGCCGATGCACTGGCCCAGCCGGATCGCACCTGCGGGAGCCGCGGCCGGGCCTGAGCCGATCAGGGAAACGGCGCGGCGCGCCGATTCCTCCACCGACTGGACAAGCCCTCCACCCTGGACCATGTAAAGTGTTCCCTTGAAGCCGATCTCTCTCAAGCGATTTTCCAAAGCCTTGAGGTAATGCGCGGTGATCGGTCCCACCGCCGCGCTTACCACGGTGGTGCTGAAACGCTCGTATTCACGGTAGACCGGGAGCACCTCGTGGGAAGCGGTTACATAGACGCCGTTCAGCTCCTGCCGGCAGATCTCCAGGGCGCGCTTTTCATGGGCGGGGTTGATGTAACTATGGAGGAAACAGATTGCCACCGCCTCTACCTTCTCCTTCTTGAACTTCTGGATGGCGGGGTAGATGTCCTCTTCCTTCAGCGGCTTTAAGATCTCTCCCGTGTAAAGGGTTCTCTCCTCCACCGGAAAGCGCAAGTCGCGCGGCACCAGCGGTTTGTAGGGCGGCACGAAAACATTGAAACGCGAGGTCCTGATATTTTTGTAGCCCCGACGAATCTCGATCGTATCGCGGAACCCTTTAGTGGCGAGGAGTCCTACTTTCGCGATCCGGCCGGTTAACAAGGCGTTGGTCGATAGCGTGGTCCCGTGGGCGATGAGCAAATGCACATTGGACATGAACCGGGGGAGGTCCATGCTGAAAGAGCGCGCCGCTTTGCTCAGGGCATTGGTTAGTCCCAGCGTGGGGTCTTCGGGTGTGGTCGGGGACTTGAATGCATGGACCTCGCCTTGATCATCAAGAACGAGGCAGTCGGTAAATGTGCCTCCAACGTCAGTGCAGCATTTCATGTAATATTCTCTCGAAAGCCATATTTTTTCCAGTTTTTTCGCACCAGCTCAAGATGCTCTCCGGGCGGGACAGCGACATCGGGGAAGGCATGCTTTCGGGTCGCATCGATGCCTATTTTCGAAGAGACGCGGCGCGACATGTCCTCTTGCGGGACCTCGGCCAGCGCCTGCGAAGGATCCAAAGAGACAGCCGCCATGCCCGGCATAAGCACGATATCTTTTTCGGGCTGGACGCGAAAAGAAAGGGCCCAGTTGACCGCATTTATATCGCGGATGTCGATGTCATCGTCCACGACCACGGTGATCTTGCCGAACTGGGGAGCAAAACTCCAGGCCCCGCACATGACGGTGCGCGGCTGGACGGGATGGCTCTTTTTAATCGAGATAACCAGATAGGCCGCGGCGCCGCTGGTCTCGAGGAGATGGACGCCGCCGACGGGAAGACCGAGGTCTTCGACGAGATGTTTGTATAGCGTGGCTTCTCTACCGATCGAGCGGATGCAGCTCGACTCGCTTGGGGGCATCTGGCTAAGGAAGGCCTGGAAGATCGGCCGGCTCCTGTGCGTGATGCACTGCACATCAACAATATAGGACATCGCCTTCGGTCCCATGTAGCCGGTATATTCGCCAAAAGGGCCCTCGCTTTCGAGTTCGTTGGCCCTGATCACCCCTTCGATGACAATCTCGGCCGTGGCCGGCACCTCCAAGTCGATACTGCGGCAACGCACCACGTCGAGCGCTTCTCCTCGAAGACCACCGGCTACCGCCAGCTCATCCATATCTTGAGGGAGACGGGAGACGGATACCAGACCCACGGCCGGATCGGCGCCGACGACGATGGCAACCGGCGTTGGCTGACCAAGCTTATTATTCTTTTCAACGTGGAGTCTGCCGCCCTGGAGATAGTTGATGAAGAGACCCAGTTTGCGCGGCCCCTTGAGCTGAAGCCGGTAAGTCCCCACATTGCGGATGCGGGACCCTGGGTCCGCGGTGATAATATAACCGGAGGTGATGTACGGGGCGGGGTCTTTCCCCACGGTCCAGGTGGGAATAGGGAGAAAGGTCAGATCCGCTTTTTCGCCGAGCAAAACGTTTTCATGCACGGGACCGTCGGACAGCCGTCGCGGTGGAATAGGGCGCAGTTCCGCTTCACCCCATTTTTTGGGCACATCTTTGAGCTCGCATTCGAGGGCAAGACAATAGATCGACCGGGATGCCCCAAGCACGCCGGCAACCACGGGAATCTCAAAGCCCTTGACGCGCTCGAAGAGGAGCGCGGGGCGCTGAGTCTCCGATATGCTTTCAAAGACTATCCTGGAGACAGCAGCGATCTCCCAATCTTTGTCGACCGGATTGGTAATCCTGTGGAGCTTGCCGGAGGCCTCGAGGCGATTCAGGAATTCGCGCAGATCTGCATAGGGCATGGTAAAATCTCTAACTTTCTAATCCTTGTTATATGGATCCGTATAATTCATCGATAAAATCCGCAGCTGTCCGGTTCCTTTCTTGCCTCATTTCCTACCTCCGCCCTCTTGCTAGTTTTCGAACGGTAACCAGGGCGCAATGGTCGTAGTCGCCGGATAGCATCTCCATTCCGCGAATGTTCAAGGGAATGAATGAGTTAAAGTTTAAGCCTTGACGCGCTGTGACGGTTTGCCCTCGCGACCAGTGGCCAAAGCAGGAGGCGACGGCGACTACGTCGGGGTGAACGCACTCCGAGACGCGCACCACACCGCGCGCAGTATACCCATTGACGCCGACGATTTCGACCTCCTCTTCATCGACGATGCCCAGGCGCCGGGCCGTCTGGCTGTTCAGCGCAGCATACAGTGCCAGCGGATGGCGCTCCGAAAGCTCGGCAAGCCATGGGTTGTATTGCGTGGTCGTTGAGGTCTGAAACGCCAGCTTGTAGTTGACGGCGAAGAGCTGTTCAGGGCGGCGTGTCTGGTGGCTCCAACATCCATACCAGACAGGTACCGGCTGGTAGCTTGACAGGTCCCAGTTCAGGCCCAGCCGGTCCAGTACCTCCTTGAGCTCTTGACCGCGGTCCAATATGTCGGGAAAGTAGACTGGGACACGCGGCAGCTTAAGCACCGCTCGCGGATAGCGCTCCGCAAGGCTCCGCTCCCAGGCCACCAGTCCGTTCTTTTGGAACCAGCTGATGTCGTGGTCTGCGCCGAACATCGACCGCATGCGACGTTCGACAATCTCTGTGTTTGAGTAACGACGGTCGGCCTCCAGCCTCTGGCTCTCGGAGAACCCCAGCTGCGCATTGAGTCGCTGGTTTATCTCCGGCAGCAAGCCGATCCGGTCGGCCCATTCCATGAAGATGTCTACGGTGTGCCGAACGCCCGGCGGTGGCTCGACAGCAGGCAGCCGCGCCGTGAAATACCAGTGACGGCCGGTGACCCAACCCTCCAGGCGGTTCACTGGGAAGTCGAGGCGTTCCAGGCCTTGGGCGGTAGGAAATATCAAGTCGGCGCACTCGAGCGTCTCATCCAATCTGTCACCGAGAGCGACGATAAATGGAACTCTTTGAAGGGCTTCGACCATGCGCTTGGGATCAGCGCCGCTCATCACAACGTTGCTTCCCAGAATAATTAACATCTCCAGTTGGTAGGGGATCAACTCAGGATAGTCCAGCAGGGCCAGGCCAAGCATCGGGCGCGGCTGCTTGCCAACGGGGAAAAGCTCGTGAAGCTCCACCGTCTCCGGGGCACGGGGCCGCTGGCCCGGGTACTGCGCCTCTCCCCCCGGCCGCTCGCCGCCGAACAGGATCATGCCGTCCGGACTTTCCGTGACCCGCAGTTTTTCCCCGGGTCCGACGATGCTGGTGCTGATGGATCCTCCAGGGACATCCACAGATCCCACCATAACATTGAGCAGTTGAATGGCGGTGCCGGTCCAGACTCCCTGGGT
>Ga0209824_10000535_pt1 | contig 23395 bp, 28 predicted proteins | sample VDWuncwatermetaG_FD_184124 | JGI IMG/M metagenome (GOLD analysis project Ga0209824, IMG submission 184124) | Wastewater microbial communities from Netherlands to study Microbial Dark Matter (Phase II) - VDW unchlorinated drinking water (SPAdes)... ...
ACCATCCATTCGAGCCTCCTCTCCGTTGAGCCTTGAGCGGTTCACGGTTTGGAGGCTTCGATTTACTCCCGTAAATGTCAAACCCTGGGAGTCCTCCAGCAAAGCTGGAGGTTTACCCTCGATTAATTAAAAATTTGTCATTTAATCACCTTATCCGCCCGCGCCAGCACGTTCGGCGGAATCGTCAGGCCGATCTGCTTCGCGGCCTTCAGATTGATCACAAACTCAAACTTCGCCGGCTGTTCCACTGGCAAGTCGGCGGGCTTCGCGCCCTTCAGGATTTTGTCTACATAGGTCGCAGCACGGCGGAACAAGTCGGGAAGTCCGGTCCATAGGTGAGAAGGCCTCCAGCCTCCGCAAATTCCTTATAGTTGGAGCTTGTTGGCAGCCGGTGCTTTGCGGCTAAATCCAGGACACGTGTCCGATATGAAGCCATCACTGCTTCTTCGATCATAAAGAGCCCGCCTACGCGCTCCTTGGTAGCGACTTCGAACGCCTTTTGTAACTCGTCGGGATCTCGCACCTCCATGGGGTGAATCCGAACACCGAGCCGCGGGCTTGCTTCCTCCATCTCTCTGAATACGCGGGTGGCCGTCGGATTGGCGGAATTCCAGAGGACGCCCACCCGAGAGACGCCAGGAAGAGCTTCCTTCAGCAGCTCTAACCGTTTCCCACTCAAGTCCTGCGCAAGGGTGGTCAGCCCGGTAATGTTCCCCCCCGGCGGGCAAGACTAGCAACAAGCTCTAGAGGATCGGCAACCCACGTGAACACGATAGGGATTGTCTTAGTCACATTCTTGGCAGCGCGGGACGCTGTGGCGTTTATCGTAAAGATGACGTCAACTTTGAGATGGACAAGCTCGGCGGCGAGCTCGCGCAGCCGTTCGGGCTTCGCCTCAGCGTATCGGTACTCAAGCACAACGTTCTTCCCTTCGACGTAGCCAAGCTGGTGGAGACCCCGGCGGAAGGCCTCGCTCAGGACTTCGATGGCGACATCACCACGCCGCCCAGGATTTAGGATGCCTATCCGAGCAATCTTCCCTGGCTGCTGCGCCTGGGTTAGCTGGACAAAAAGCAGAATCACATTCGCCAGTAGGAAGGCAAGGAGTTTTTTACTCATTGGCTTCTCCCCAATCCAAAATCTAAAATCTCTCGGCCCTTTATCCCTGTAACCCTTCAACCCTTTAACTCGTGTGGATACTCGAAGCGGCGATCTTCATGTTGAAATCGACTGCCGGGGCAGAGTGGGTCAATGCGCCCACCGAGATAAAATCGACTCCGGCCTCGGCCACCTCGCGCAGCCGCTCGATCGTGATTCCGCCGGACGCCTCCACCCATGCCCGCTTGTTGATCAGCCGCACCGCCTCGGCCATCTTCTTCGTTCCCATATTATCGAGCATGATGACGTCCGCACCGGCGTCGAGAGCCGCCTGCACTTGTTCGAGATCCGAACATTCTACTTCGACCTTGGCCATGAAAGGGGCATGACGGCGGACATTTTTTACCGCCTGGCTGATGGAGCCTGAAGCGGCGATGTGGTTATCCTTGACTAGCGCCGCGTCATAAAGGCCGAGACGGTGATTCGTGCCGCCTCCCATCCGCACGGCGTATTTTTCGAGCGTGCGCAGCCCTGGCGTGGTTTTCCGCGTATCGATGATCTTGCAGGGAAAATCTTTCACCGCCTCCACGTAGCGACGGGTCAGCGTGGCGGTGCCCGACAGACGCTGAAGGAAATTCAGCGCGGTCCTCTCTCCCATGAGAAGGGCCCTGACAGGTCCCTCGGCTTCAGCGACCACGGTCCCTTTCCCCACCTGATCCCCATCATGGCAGAGACAATGAACCCTCACCTTGGCATCCAGCAGAGAAAAGATTCTCTCCAAGAGAAAGAGACCGGCCACCACGCAGTCGCGCTTGGCGCGGAATAAGCCCTTGCCGCGCGCCTCAGGCGGAACCGTGCTCAGCGTCGTGAGATCGCCGGCGCCGATATCTTCTTCTAAAGCGCTCTTAATGAGCTGCTCAAGCTGCGCAGTAATGACAACATCCATAGGCTACGATTTCCCCCCGGCTTGCTGGATTTCCAGGATCCTCTCCAAGCTGCGATGGAGCGTACGGGCCTTTTCTTCAAACTGCTCGGCCTTTTCCCTCTCCTTGTGGACCACCTCTTCTTTGGCCTTGGAGAGAAAATCGTTGTTGCCGAGTTTTTTCCGAACGCGAGCCAGCTCCTCCTCCACTTTATTAACCTCCTTCATCAGCCGTGCCTTCTCCTCCTGCAAATTGGTCTTTTCATCCAGGGGGAGGTAAACCTCCGTCTCCCCGACGACAGCCGTAGCAGCCCCTTTAGGCCTTTCCCCTTTTGTTGAATATTCTACAGAACTCACGCGCGCAAGGGCGCGAAGGTAAGCTTCTTGAGATCTGAGAAACGTGAGCTTCACTTCAGGGCCACACAGTGCGACCTTCATCTCTTTCGAAGGAGGGCAGTTCATCTCCGAACGCAGGTTCCTGATGGCCCTGGTAACCTCGGTCAAAAAACCCATCTTTTCCTCTATCTCAGGCCGGACCCAATCTGCGTCCGGCCTCGGATAGGGCCGCACCATGATGCTTCCCTTCCCTTCCATGAGCACCTGCCAGATCTCCTCGGTGACAAACGGCATCAGGGGATGGAGCAGGAGAAGGATCCTTTCCAAGACCGCAACCAGGACCTTCCGGGTTTTTTGCGGATCATCTCCGAGCGTTCCGTTCAGGGAGAGTTTACTCATCTCGATGTACCAGTCACAAAACTCGTGCCAGGTAAATTGGTAGAGGTGGTGCGCAAACTCGTTAAAACGGTAGGCGTCCATGGCCTTTCTGGCTTCGTCCGTGGCACTGACTAGCCGCGAGAGAATCCATTGGTCTGCGAGATTCAACTTCTCTGCATGCAAAGAGGCGAAAGAAGGCCTGTGGGAGCGCACCTCCTCGCCGAGGTTCATCAACACGAAGCGCGTGGCATTCCAGAGCTTATTGACGAAATTTTGATAACCAGAGATCCGCTCCTCCGACAGTTTAATGTCGCGCCCCATCGCGGCCAGAGAAGCAAGGGTAAAGCGAAAGGCGTCCGTCCCGTACCGCTCCATGACCTCGAGCGGATCGATGACGTTGCCTTTGGACTTCGACATCTTTTGCCCTTCCTGATCCCGCACCAGGGCATGGATATAGACATCACGGAAAGGGACGTCGCCCATGAACTTAAGACCCATCATGATCATCCGGGCGACCCAGAAAAATAGGATATCAAAGCCGGTAACCAGTACGGAGGTCGGATAGAAGGTCTTCAGATCTTCCGTTCTTTCCGGCCAGCCCAGCGTGGAAAAAGGCCACAGCGCCGATGAGAACCAAGTGTCCAGGACATCAGGGTCTTGAAGAAATGCCTTGCCGCCACACTTCGGACAGCGGCTCGGGGCCTCGCGCTGGACGATGGGCCGAGCTTCGCGGGCCAGCATGAAGTCGCCATGACCCGTCTTAAGAATGCTATCCGCGTCGCACTGCCGACAGTACCAAGCCGGGATCTGATGGCCCCACCAGATCTGGCGCGAGATGCACCAGTCTTTGATGTTCTCCATCCAGGCAAAGTAAGAATTGGCCCATCCCTCCGGAACGATCCGGATCTTCCCTTCGCGCACCGCCTGCATGGCCGGTTCCGCTAATGGCTTTATCTTGACAAACCACTGCGGCGTCAAATAGGGCTCGATCACCGTCTGGCAACGGTAGCAACGCCCCAGCGCATGACGGTAAGGCCCAATCTTCTCCAGGAATCCTCGCTCTTTGAGTTCCTCTACGACCAGCCGCCTGGCCTCCGAGCGGTCTTTGAGCTGGTAGCGCTTCAGCCACGGCGGCATCTCTCCCTTTTCGCCCACGAAAGCAGAGGGATCGACACGCGCCTCTGCGTCAAAAATACTGATTTTCTCAAGACCATATTTTTCGCCGATTTCGAAGTCGTTAAAGTCATGTCCCGGAGTGATCTTCAGGGCCCCGCTTCCAAACTCCTGGTCGACAAAGGGGTCGGAGATAACCGGGATAGGGCGATCGGCGATGGGCAGGCGAACTTTTTTGCCGATAAAACGCTGGTAGCGCTTGTCCTCGGGATGGACCGCTACAGCAGTATCTCCGAGCATAGTCTCGGGCCGGGTCGTCGCCACCACCAGAGCCTGGGATGGATCATCCATCAAGGGGTAACGGATATACCAAAGGTGGCCGTCGACCTCTTCATGAACCACTTCAATATCGGCCAAGGCTGTCTTACAGCGGGGACACCAGTTGATTAATCGCTCGGCCCGATACAAGAGCCCGTCTTCCCAGAGCCGGACAAAGGCCTCCCGCACAGCCAAGGAAAGACCCTCATCCATGGTAAAGCGCTCTCGGCTCCAGTCGCAGGAAACCCCCAGCGCCTTAAGTTGATGCAGAATAGTATTTCCAGCCTCGGCGCGCCAGATCCACACGCGCTCGATAAATTTCTCCCTCCCTAAATCGGATCGACTCAACCTCTGCTCCCCAAGCTGCCGCTCCACCACGTTCTGCGTCGCAATCCCGGCGTGGTCGGTCCCGGGGACCCAGAGGACGCTGTAGCCATCCATCCTTTTATAGCGACAGAGAATGTCTTGCAGCGTGTTGTTTAAGGCGTGCCCCATGTGCAGAGATCCGGTGACATTGGGCGGCGGGATGACCATGGAGAAATGGAGGTCGGCTCGGTTCGACGGCTGGAATGCGTCCAGGCCGATCCAGTACTTGTACCACTTCCCTTCAACTTCCTTGTGGGAATACACCTTGGCCAACTGCATCAAATTATTTCGACTTCCTACGGCCCTTTTTTCTCTGCTTAGGCGGGGACTCTTCTTCCACCACATCCACCAGATCAATGAACTGGAAGGCCGACTGTTCGGATATCTCCCCACCCTTCTTTTTCGGCGCCGCTTTGGGAACACTTTCCTTCGAAGGGGCAGCAGCGGCGGAACTCCTCCGTTCGCTGGAAGGAGCACGAGGCGAGAGCAAACCAGCCAAGGCCGACTGGAGCGTTTCCTTTTCGATGGGCTTTTTTACGACAACGAGTTTTTCCCGCTTGGGGGCCTGCGAGGTCGGATCTTCTTCCAGCCAGAGAGTGGGGGTTTTACAGCTCTGAATGACCCGAACGGCTTCAGGAGACAATCGATTACTCTCTCGCAGCGCGGCCCCATCGACGATCAAGAGGTCGTAGTCCTTGAAAGAACCGACACCCGAAGCAATATCGTTCTCTACTCGGACTTCGTGCTCAGGAAATAGCGAGAGGCTGATGGCCTGCTGCAAGATCTTTTGAGGCTCAATCAGGAGGATTTTGCCCATTGCCTTTTCAATAATGTTCCGTTATTACCTTGACAAGGTGCTCTCTCCAAGTAAGATAGAAAAAGTAACGATGCTGAAATTTTCGTGCGAAAGTGGCGGAATTTGGTAGACGCGCAGGATTCAGGATCCTGTGGGATAACACCCGTGGGGGTTCGATTCCCCCCTTTCGCACCACTCTCTATCCTGATTAACTTATCATAGGTGCTGAATTTTCTCTAATGGTCTTCAGCACCCCCTTTGCGGTGACTGACGGATCACCTCCTTGCAGGAGGTCCCTGATCCTACATGCTGTATCGGGGAATAAAAATCTCAAAGGCAGGAGGCTCACGAAGTCGCGGTTGGCGACGCAGTAGAATAGATTGACTCTATGCGGAGATGGTATTTTGTTTTTTTTCTTTTGCTACTCAGCGCCTGCACAAAGGATCCCAACCCGCCTACAAAAACGGCCCGGGTGGCCGACCCCGAACGGGGCAAGCGGGTCTACTTGGCGCAGTGCACTGCCTGCCACAACAGCGATCCGACCAAAGACGGCCCAGTTGGCCCTGCAGTCAAAGGCTCCTCACAGGCCCTGCTGGAGGCAAGGATTCTTAGGACGAGCTACCCTCCGGGTTATACCCCTAAGCGCAAGACCTCACTCATGCCTCCACAAAAAGCCCTGGAGTCAACCATCCCTGACCTCGCAGCCTTTCTCCGCGTAAACTCCACTTCCTCAGAAAAGAATCCAGAATAGCAGATACAGAATTGCGGAGAGAATAAAGCCTGCCCATAGAGTCCCAGATACCGTATCGAGCGGCTTTTTGGTCTCGCCCTGTAATCCGATGAGGGCATTCGCCTCAATGGCTGCAACGATTAGCCCACCGATGATGGTCATCCCGAGCATCGCTTTTGGGCTTGCCTCTCCAAAAAGCGTCAGGTGGCTTGCCGCTCCCATATAGAAAAGCATCGGGACAGAGAACAAAGTATTTGTCCTGGACGTAAGCGCTGCTCTCCGGCCGCGCGCCGCGGCCTCAGGGATCGCCTGCCCTCCCTGCGCTACCTGCGTCGCCGACGCGATGACCACCTTCTGGTTTGGCCAGATGACCAACCAGACGTTAAGAAACATGATGGTGCCCAAAGTCCCACCGACCGTGATCGCCCACCCATAGGAAGTACTGAAAAACCCGGCTACTCCGGCCTGAGCAAGCTTGTGAAGATAGATGAGGATACCGCTCAGGAAAGTGAACATGGCGCCCCAACGGAACCACCAGAGGGCTCGAGGCACCAGTTTCTGGATCGCTCCGCTCCGGACCGCCGGCTCTGTTTCCGCAAAAAACGGCGTCTGGACGAAGTTAAAGTAATAGAGAATGCCAATCCAGGTGATGCCCGCAAGAAAATGAATCCACCGCAATAAGAATAACCATAGCTCCATAGCTTTCTCCCTCCTTTTATCTATCTTTGCCGTTTCTCAAAGGGTTATGTTCTTTCTCGCTAGGTCCGTTCTTATATGAACGGAAGCTTTCGATTGTCAAGGATAAAATCGAATCGTCAGGCGCTCAATGCGGCGGCTTCCGTTCTTTCGAATCCCGCAGGCCATCGAAAGGAGCGCCCTTCTCGACAACCTTAAAATGAAGCACATTGAGGAGAAATTTGGCTCGTTCCTCTAGTGACCTCGCTTCAAGGAGACTCTGCTTCTCAAGGGTGGACGCCTCCAACGAAAAACAACAGAGGTTCAGCCAAGTTTCTCCATCCACAGATGGGTCGCTTAGAATCTTCAAGAGCTCCGATTCTTCTCCCTCTACGGTTCGCCGCACAAGATCCAAGATCTCGCCCTTGAGGGAAGAGGGAAGCTTCTGCGCCAACTCCTTTGGCTCTTCTCTGAGAAGCACGTTGGCCTGGCGATAAGGGGTGAGATCCAAGATATGCTCCTGGATCTCATATTCCCTAAAGCCGTAAAGGACGATGTTGTAGCGTCCGTCCGGGAAGGGCGTGACGTTGACAATCTCCCCGACGCACCCTACCGGATAAACACCCGGATTTCGATGGTAGTTCTTTTCCCAATCTCCCCGCAGCAAGGCCATCCCGATCAGCTTATGATTTACCATAGCATCCTTGACCATCTCTCTGTAACGCGGCTCGAAGATGTGAAGAGGTAGATGAATTCTGGGGAAAAGCACGACGTTGGGTAAGGGAAAAACCGGAATGATACGTGCTCGACTAAGACTATTTCTCTCCCCGTTCACTGTGAGGCAGCCTGATCTCGTCGATCCTGACTAGAGTCGGGTTATTTCTAGCATAGGGCCGATCTTCCTTCAACATGGAATTCAGCTTGACCTCCCCCAGGATCTGTGCCATTTTGCCTGCTGTCTAACCCGATTCAGGGAGCCATCTTGTTGCAGGAAAGTAAGAGGAAAACGGCGCACCCTTCTTTTCTGGCGGACATCGTCAGAAAAATGCCCCCCTTCAGAGGCGCGATTGACCCTTTCACCTGCGTTGCTGAAGAGCTCGAGTTGGTAGAGCAAAACCTGACGCGTTCCATTCGTTCATCCGAACACACCCTGACCGACATCTCCTCCCATCTGATCCATGGGGGCGGAAAGCGTGTCCGTCCTTTGGTTACCTTGCTTGCCTTCAAGGTGTTCGGGGGGAAAAAAATTGAGGACATAGTCGATATCGCCACGGCAATCGAGCTGATCCACACGGCTACCCTACTGCACGACGACATTATCGACGGTGCCGAGGTCCGACGCGGTAAGGAGTCGGCTTACAAAAAGTTCGGTCTGAAAGCTACCCTGGTAGCTGGCGATTTTCTCTTTATCAAAGCCTTCGAGTTCGCAGGAAAATTCGATGACACAGTGGTGCAGTGGACTGCGGATGCGTGCACACGGCTTACCGAGGGAGAAATGCTCCAAGGCTTCTTCAACCGGAACAGCGATGTCACCTTCGAAGATTATTTGGAGATCGTAAGGCGCAAAACCGCTTCATTGTTTCAGACCGGGGCCAGGGTGGGGGCTTACTTGGCCGGCGCAACGTCACCCACGGTCGAGAAGATGGATGAGTACGGCCTTAACCTGGGGATTGCCTTTCAGATGATCGATGACGTGCTGGATGTGGTAGGGCACAAGGAACTCCTGGGCAAGCCCATAGGAATGGATCTCCGGGACGGCAATCCATCTCTCCCCATTATCCTCGCCTTACATGAGGGACAGCAAGTCGTAGCAGACACCTTTGAATGCAACCATCCGACGGAGGATACGATCCGGGCAGCCATTGAGGCCATTAGTCAGGGAACAGCGATCCAGCAGGCCAAAACCTTTTCCAAAAGTTACGCGGAGCAGGCCTTAAAAGTGATCAAAAAACTCCCCCCCTCGCTGTACCGCAACGGGCTTAAAACCCTGGTTCAGCTCATCATCGAAAGAGACTTTTAATTTTTCTAAAGGCTTTGCTAGCAGGCTTCTCCTTCACTTGGTCTAACCGTTAGTCAGATTCTTCAATAGCGATATGTCTCCCCGCTCCCAGGACGGACGTCAGCAGCTCGTGCAGAACATATTCGACCGGATCGCGGGACGGTATGACTTTCTTAATCGCGTCATCAGTTTCCACTTTGACACCTTCTGGAGGAAAAAGGCTGTCCAGGCATTGGCCCTTGGAGATACATCTCCATTCATCCTGGACCTCGGCAGCGGAACCGGCGATCTTGCCCTCACGGCAGCAAAAGAGATAAAGGGAGGAAGGATCGTCGGCTTGGATTTTTCGCCAGAAATGATTCGCTTGGCCCGGGAAAAAAAGCGGCGCTCCCCCTCCGGCGACAGAACGGACTATATCCTTGGAAGCGCGCTGGCCCCACCGTTTAAGGCCGAGGCCTTCGATGCCGTCATGACGGCCTTTGTGCTGCGCAACATCACAGACCTCGATCTCTTCTTTCACCATGCCTATCGCCTTTTAAGGCCCGGCGGAAAACTCGTTTCCTTGGATATGTTTCCCCCCTCCCGCTTCCCTTTCTCTTTCTTTTATTCCTTTTACTTCTACCGCCTGGTTCCTTGGATTGGCGCAGCGCTGGCGCATGACCGCGGCGCTTACCAGTACCTCTCCGACTCCGTGAGGACATTTGATTCCCCAGAGACGATCGCCGAGCTCATCCGGCAAAAAGGCTTCGAGAAAGTAAAAATCAAAAAATTTATGAGCGGCGCCGTCTGCCTCCATTTAGGAGAAAAGCCTGGCATGAGATCAGAAGGTTAACTAACCATGCAGGCATTTCCGGCCAGCTTTCTGCTCCTCTTTTACCAGGTCGCTTTGGGGGGGCTGTTCGCTATGGCGGCGACCCCCTTTCATGAACTGGAGAGAGGGTTTTACAAATCGACGGCGGGAGTCCTCTTTGTGGTCGGCCTCCTGGGTCTTCTCGGCAAGTCGGATATCTATCTCCAATGGCTCTCCGCAGGCACAAAGCTGGGGGCAGCTATGGAGATGTTCCTTTACCTCCTCTTCCTGCTCTTTTTCTCCCTTTATCTCTACTCGCTCTGGGGCGAGCGTGTGGTTTTCAGAGCCCATACCTTCTCTCTTGCTCTCTTGATCGGCCTGGCAGGGCTAGCGGTAAGCGCGCACAGCTTTTATCAAGCGCCCCTCTGGTCGCTGGAAACCCTTATCTATCCTTTGAGCGTTTTTTTATCGGCCCTGCTCTTGGGGAGCGTGACTGTCGGCATGCTGATCGGCCACTGGTATCTCATCGATACCGGCCAAAGTCTAGACCCTTTTATCCGCATTTTTAAGTTTTTTTTCATCTCCCTGATGATCCAGATGGTCTCTTTTCTGATACTTCCGCCGCTGCTTTACCTGCTCGGAAACCCAAAGACGGTTCAGAGGCTCACGCAGCTTTGGGAGGAACACTATTGGCTTCTCTCGGCTCGGCTATTGGTGGGCCAGGGCGCTCCTTTGATACTCTCCGCTATGATATGGCGCACCTTAAAGATACCCCACACCATGGCTGCAACCGGGCTATTTTATATCGCCTTGTTGGGAGTCTTTGTCGGGGAGATTTTAGGAAGGCAAATCCTGGCCCTGACTTCCCTCCCCTTCTGAATGGGGATCCCCCGTAGGCGAGGTTGGAGAGGAATAGACCTTTATCTTCGTTACCCTGAGCCCCTTAGAAGTCCAACCCAGGTCATATCCTACTTCCTGCCCTTCTCTAAGGTCGTTGGGTTTTTTGGCTTCACCCAAAAGGATCACGAACTCAAAAGAGAATGGGACTTCCCTGCCATTCTCCGTTCGTACCAGCCCCATATTATTGCTGGGGAAGAGCTTACTGATGATTCCCTGATGAAAGAGATCTTTCCTCTCCGCATTCTCCGGTGCTTCGTCCAAAGTACTCACATCTGACATTTAAGACCTCTTTTATCTGATGGTCAAGCACCTGCCCGGCAATTCTAACCCCTTTCTTCTCCTTAAAGCCCCTTCCCTCTCTTCGCGTCCAACAGCGCAGCCGCTCGCTGTGCCAAGGCGGCAACCAAGTGGCCCATCTTTGGATGGTCGGGCTCGAGGTCCACCTTGATACCATGATGCTCCAGCGCCTCGCTGCATACGGGGCCGATTGAGGCAACTAGAAGTCGGTTAAAGGCCTGACGCAGAGATGCATCAAGATTTTCTTGAGCGGCCATTTGGAAGAGGTGATCCACCTGTGTCGCGTTGGTGAAAAGGGCGATATCGACTTCTCCATCCACAACCCTCCGCATAGCCGAACGTAGCGGACCGGTGTCCTCCGGAAGTGCCCAGCGGTAGACAGGCACGCGCAGGACCTCTGCCCCGCGCTCTTTAAGGCCCGCTAAAAACTCCAGGTTGGTAACGCCATACTCCTGCACCGCTACACGCCTGCCCCTAATGGAAGACTTGGAGTCCAGCTCAGACAAAATCTCGCGCCAGGTATTGGGTTCGCCGATGCTGATGGCCGGCTGCAGGCCCAATTCCTTGAGAGCGGCAACCGGCTTAGGCCCACGGGCCACAAGGGTAGTCCGGCCGAGCGCTGCCGCCAGTCTTTCACGCGGATATTCGCTTGCGACCGCTTCAACGAGCGTCCGCGTTCCCACTCCGGTGAGAAAGATAACCACATCGACTTTCCCCGCCTCAAGCTGACGAAGAAAATCGAGGGCCGCAGTGTTCTGACTCAAGGGAATCTCGCGCATCGAGGGAGCGATGATCGCTTCCCCTCCGTAGCGCCGGATAAGTTCCCCTATCTCCCGCGCCCGGCGGCTCTCGAAGGAGACTAACTTTAGCCCTTCAAGGCCGGATTGAAGGCTGGTCTTCATTTAAAGAACAACGCTGTCTAAAAAGGCTGGCCGCAAGGTCGAACCAGCGGAGTTGTTTTCGCAGGGAGACAACTTCACCGATGACCACGACGACCGGGGGCTCTAAGAGAGCAGCCTTATGGGTTATATCCGCAAGGGTACCTGTGACCGTTTCCTGCGACTCCGTGGTACCCCATCGGATAAGCGCCACAGGTGTCTTAGGAGACCGTCCATGGGCGAGGAGCTTGGCCACTATTAGGGGGAGATTCTTGAGCCCCATGAGGATGACTAGGGTGTCCACAGCAGTAGACAATCTCTCCCAATCAACCGACGGCTCAGCTTTACAGGCCTCATGTCCCGTAATAACAGCAAAGGACGAAGAGAGGTTCCGATGGGTAAGTGGTATTCCCGCATAAGCCGGCACCGCTACAGCCGATGAGACCCCTGGTACCACCTCGAATGGAATGGCTGCTTCGAGCAGCGCCTCGGCCTCCTCCGCTCCTCGGCCAAAGATAAAGGGATCTCCGCCTTTTAACCTCACCACCTGCCGGCCACGCTTCGCATGGGATATAAGGAGTCCATTGATCTTCTCCTGGGGAAGGCTGTGGTAACCTTTCAACTTGCCGACAAAGATGCGGGTGGCTTCTGGCGGCACCTCCTCTAAGAGGATCGGATTCACTAGGCGATCATAGACCACCACTTCCGCCTGGCGCAATAGTTCCAGGCCGCGGACTGTCAAGAGACCAGGGTCACCGGGACCTGCACCGACTAGATAAACTTTTCCTATCGGCATAGTTCTCCTCCTAACCGCTCGAGGAGATAAACCTTGGCCTCCTCCTCTTTCCCTTCCCTAATAAGCCGGCGAAGGTTCCCATCGATAGCATTGTGCCACGCCTCGGGCTTAGCGACAAAGGAATGCCCTTTCAGCTCTTGCCTAACCTTACCCACAATTGCAGCAAGCGTCGCGTAGTCCTCGGTAAAGTAACCCTCAAGCTCTTCTCTGATTGCCCTGGAAAGCGCGGGGCTTGCTCCTCCCGTGGCTACCGCCACTACAAGCTCGCCGCGCCGAAGGACCGATGGGAGGATGAAATCGCAACGGGCCGGATCGTCGGCGATGTTGACCCAAACTCCCAGTTCCCGCCCTTCTCTGTAGACAGCCGCATTCACTTCGGGATCGTCGGTGGCGCCAAAGGCGAGGGCATATCCTTTAAGGTCACCGGCCTGATATGGGCGCGCAATGCGACGGACCTTTTCTTGGCTAACCAGGGAATCAAGTTTCGAGGTCAACTCTGGGCTGACGACGGTCACATGGGCTCCCGCCTGCAACAGCCCCTCCACCTTGTGTTCGGCCACGGCCCCGCCCCCGATGACCACGCAGGGGCGACCGGCCATATCAAGGAAGATCGGGTAGTATCCCATCGCCTGGACCCTCCGGCTCTTCAATTTGCCACAGAATCCCGTTCCCTGACTTAAGTTCCGAGATCACATCAGACACAAAGAGGTTAGGCCCGTACAACCCTATGTCCAAGGCCCAGGCACCGCTGCGGACCTCATCGGAATAGATCTCACGGGCAACACGCTCGACGAGCTTCACAAGAGAAGTTCGGCCCTCGCGTTTGAGAATCTCTACCGACAGCCGTTCCACAGTTGTTGCCGGGGACCGGCTCGCTTTAAGGAGCCGGATGGTAAATCCGTCAAGGCCCTTTGCCCCGGAAGACCTTTCCGACCGTTTCCCGGCCACCATACCGGGAGCAGCCTTTGATTTCCAGGACCTGCCAGCGAAAAAGTCACTTATAGCTTCCTTCAATGTCGACCTCATAACGTTCGATGGACATCTCCACTCATTATGAACCGTTTCGCGACCACTCGCCGAGAACCTCGCTCACTTCGGGGCGCGTGAACTCCTCTGGCAGCGCTTCCCCTCGTCCCAGCAACTCGCGAACCCTTGTTCCTGAGAGCACCACATGATCATCGCCCTCGTGAGGACAGGTCTTCGTCGAGGCGACAGCATCACACCTGCGGCAATAAAAAGTCTCAGCAAAAAAGAGCGGCGTGATGTCCAGTTCCTCCCGCTCAAAGCGGCCGAACAGATCCCAAGCATCGTAGGGACCGTAATATCCTCCAACTCCGGCAGCATCCCGCCCCACGATGAAGTGGGTGCAACCGTAATTCTTGCGAACAAGAGCGTGGAAGATCGCCTCTCTCGGCCCCGCGTAGCGCATCGCCCCGGGAAAGACCGAGAGAAGTACCCGCTCTTTGGGAAAGTAATGCTGCACCAAAACCTCGTAACAGCGAAGCCGGACCTCGGACGGGATATCGTCCAGCTTTGTCTTCCCGACCAAGGGGTGGATCAGGAGTCCGTCCATCAGCTCGAGCGCGCATTTTTGGATGTACTCGTGCGAGCGGTGAATAGGATTCCTGGTTTGAAACCCCACCACCGTACGCCAGCCCCGTTGCTGAAAGGTCGCTCTGGTCTCAACAGGGTCACGTCTATACACCTCAAAGCGAGGGTGGAGTGGGGATTTGCGCAGGAGATGGACTTTTCCGCCTAGCAGAAGATCTCCTCTTTGGTAAAGATACCAAACGCCCGGGTGCCTGTCCTCGTCAGTCCGGTAGACGTTCCATGCCTCTTCTTTCTTGTTGTAGCCGAATTTCTCCTCGAGAAAGAGAATCCCCACAACCTCTCCAGAAGAGTCCACGAGAGCTATCTCTTCGCCTTCGCGGAGCTCTTTCGCCTCACCGGAGGAGACGGCCAAGGTGATGGGGAGAGTCCAGAGGAGACCGGACGAGAGGCGCATCTCATAAACGACGGACTCGTAATCCTTCTTGCCCATGAAGCCTTCCAATGGGCTGAACGCCCCAACGGCCAAAAGCTCCAGATCAGACACGGTCCGGCCGTTTAAGGCGATCTGTTTAAGCTCTCTTGACCTCGCTTTGGCCGCTTCGGATTCCTCCCCGTTGAGGATCCGGTTTACGAGATGTCCGCCATGGGGTTTGATTATTTCCGACACTTCACTTCCTCCTCAAGACCAAATTTGCACGAGGCTGGACCAACATGGCAGGAGCGACTCTCTGCCGTCTGCGTAACGCCCGCAGCAAAGAGGGTAGTCAACCCTAAAGTTAGCAGCTCAATGCCGTTGACGAACATCCCTTCATCCCTCCCTGCGCATTAATGATTGCCCGCTGGAGAGGCTTCACCCTTGGCGTGCAGTCCGCACTCCTTGGTTTCGGGATTCTCCCACCACCATCTTCCAGCCCGGATATCCTCCCCAGGTTGGATTGCCCGTGTGCAAGGGGCGCAGCCGATGCTCGGGTAGCCCAAGTCATGCAGTTTGTTGTAAGGGAGATTGTTTTCGCGGATATAGTCCCATACCTGCTTGTGACTCCAGTCAACCAAGGGGTTAATCTTGATGATGCCGCCATGGTCCTTATCGATCTCAACCTTCCTAACATCAGCCCGGGTAACCGCCTGCTCCCGGCGCAGCCCGGTCATCCAGCCATCCAGCTCTTTAAGCGCGCGGCTCAGGGGCTCTACCTTCCGGATCCCGCAGCACATCTTGCGAAAGTCTACCGATTTGTAGAAGAGGTTTAGACCGTGTTCCTGCACCATGTTTTCAACCCGTGCGGCGTCGGGGAAAAAAACTTCAACGCGAATGCCATAGCGTTCGCGGATCGCATCCATACAATCATAGGTCTCCTGATTCAATCGCCCCGTGTCCAGCGTAAATATCCTAAAGTCCGATCCTCGAAGCGAGTGCATCATATCGATCAGCACCGACTCCTCGGCTTGAAACGAGCAGGCAAGTGCGACTCGAGGATGATAGGTCTCAAACGCCCAGGCAAGAATTTCTTTTGCTGAGAGACTCTCAAGCTCTTCACTCCTGTTGATCCAATCATGAACTCTCGCGCTCAATGTTGTCCCCTTTCCCGCTCTCTATTAAATCCAAGAAAACCAATCGTAATAGTCATGTTTAAGATAAAAAAACTTCCCGCCTAGAGAGTCGTTTCTATTTGATCTTGAGCTATTATGTTACGCTAATTCCTACGAGCTGGTCTCCGCGGCTGCCGAGATTTTTTAACAGCGTGTCTACATCAAAGGCGCGCGGCGTCTTTATAAAAACGCTAAAACGCTGCTTTGGATCACTGTTATGATCAAGGGTAAACTCAGCTCCCCCGTACAATGTCCTCGCTAGCCCTTCCAGTTCAGGTTTTACTGCACGAAAGGCCTCGTTCGTATTCGGCGCCACAAGTCGATCATTGATTAAAAAGTGAACCTCATCTCCCCGAAACCTGACTCTCCCTCGGAGCGCCGGCTCATTTTCAACCCGCCGGCAAAACTCCAGAGCGGTCTTAAAGGCAAACTTGAGTTTTTCGTTGTTGCTGCCGCCGAGCGGCTGCTTCCGATTATAGAGGAGCCCGAGGCGGTTGCCGGTATCATCCATGCTGATATTCGCCTCGTAGGAGATAAGCAGGATTCCCGGACCCGCGTGCATGTGGCTGTAATCGGCGACGTCGTAATAATCCCCATCCGAGTCCTGGATCCAGGAGTTGAAGATATCAATAAAATCCGTAAGCTGGATTCTCTCGCGACTCGTCACGAAAAATTTTACGTTGATCTTCTGTAAGTCCATGACACAGCCCTACCCCTCGCCTGCGCTGGCGGCTGCGCTGTTGGCGCGGCTCACGCTCATCATGCTGCTAAGTTTGTTGTAGCAACTGTGTGCAGCATCAATAAAGAGCTGGGCCTCTTGAAGGCGCTGTAGGGCGATCTCCCGACCCGCGTGGCCATTATTGCTCAGGGCATCCCCGGCCTTGAAAAGATATTCAGCGAACTTGCTCCCCGCGTACTTGTCGTAGAATATCTGCGTGTCGCAAAACCGCTGCCGAAATTCATTGAGGATAGTCTCTTCATTGTTCGAGATATCGTAATTCTGCGTCTTCATAAGGGCCTGTGCCGCATGCACCATCGCACCGTAAGCTGTCAACACAGCCTTTTTAAAATCCCCGGAATCAAAATATATCTGCGCCTCGAAGAGTTCGCGCTCGCTTGCCGCCAGTGTAAATTGCGCCTGTGAAACGACCTCGCCGGCGCATTCTCCAACACCCATGTCCGTTAGAGTAAACTCTCTTGGGTCTCCCCAATCACTGTAATAGGATGCGTCCGCGTCATGGGAGGGAATCCGCGTGAGGTCCTCCAACATGACCTTAACTTCTTTTTTACCGATCCTGCTGATGAAATCTTGAAAGCTTTCACCCTTCAGCCGTTCCCGTACATACCGATCGGTAACACGCATCACTACCTCTGGTATCCGCTTGGAGGGAATGGCGCTGACAGGCAGCCCGTAAGCCCCAGCGTTTTCTTTCCACTTACCACCGAGCATCACCTGGAAGTGGGGGACGGTATAGCCATTGACATTCCTACTGATGCCGTAAAACCCGATATCGGCCACGTGGTGCTGACCACACGAATTGAAGCAGCCGCTCACCTTAATCCGCAGACCTTTTACCGCCGCGTCCAGTTCAAGACTCTTTTCACTCAGGCGGGTACGAAGTTCTCTCGCGAGCCCACGCGAGGAAGCAATTCCCAGCTTGCAAGTATCGGTTCCAGGGCAAGCGGTAACATCCACGATCGTACCGGCATTAGGCTCGCCAAGACCGATCTCGCAAAGTGCCGAGTAGAGCGCGGGAAGATCAGCCTCGCTCACCCATCGCAGCACGATATTCTGCTCGACTGTAGTTCGGATCGTGTCCTTGACAAACCGTCTGGCTATGTCGGCAAGGGCGCGGAGTTGGGATGCTGTGATATCTCCCAATGGAAGAGTAACCGTCGCTACCACATATCCAGGCTGTCTCTGATGATAAACGTTCGTCGCATACCAGGCGTCAAATCCCTCTGCGCGGTTACTCCCGTTTAAACTCACCCCTGGCTTGAGGGGGCTCTCTGTCTGCTCATGGACTTTAGAGAGGTATTCCGTCCACCTCGGGTCTGCAACGAGCTTCTGCCGCTCCTCCAAGACGATCCTCCGAAACTCCTCGATTCCTAGATTAGCAACCAAAAATTTGATCCGCGCCCGTGCCCGATTTCTCTTCTCTCCCAGACGGGCAAAAACACGGGAAATAGCCTGCGCCAATGGAAAGAGCTCTTCCTCCGGTAAGAATTCATCAAAAAGCTTGGCCTGATAGGGTACGGCCCCAAGGCCACCCCCGACGTAGAATTCAAAGCCGCGTCGTGCCTCGCCATTAACCAGCCGAACCCTGGCGATGGCTCCCAGGTCGTGCATGCTCGTCAGACCACAGGGTTGCTCCTTGCAGCCTGAAAACGCGATCTTGAACTTGCGCCCAAAGTCCTGAGTGTCGGGATGCCCCAGCAGGAATTTCGAGCAGGCCTTCGCGTACGGGGTCACGTCAAAGACTTGATCCCGACAAACGCCCGCAAGCGGGCACGCCGTCACGTTGCGGACGACGTTGCCACATGCCTCCCTCGTAGTAATGCCTACGGCGGCAAGGCGACGCATGAGAGAGGGTGTGTCATCTATATGAACAAAATGATATTGAATATCCTGACGCGTCGTCACGTGAGATACCCCGTCCGAATACTCTTCCGACAGATCGGCTAGCACCTCCATCTGCTCTGGATTGAGACCCCCAAACGGGATCTTGATCCGTATCATCCCGGGCGCATCCCAGACCGTCTCAGGGCCTTTGGTCAAATCTCCAGACGGCAGTTTGAGCTTTTGTACTTTGATCCCGTCATGTCTTTGGCCGTTATCATAACGTTGGCCATACACCCCACGGCGCAACCGCGTCTCCGCAAAGACCCTCTCGTCGATCTTTCCCTGCTTTCTGAGCTCGATTTGGGTTTCGAAGATATCAATTTCCCGAGCCAGATCAGGCGGCATAAGGCGCGCAAGCCTTTCCTTCCATGTTTCGACACCGCTCATAAAAGCACCCCTATCAAGAAAATCTTTCGGGTAATATTCCAATAATTCGTATTTGTTAACTTTGTTATTTGTATAATTGTTTATTCCAAATGTCAAGTTTTAAGGCAAAATTAAATCAGGGGGTGTTTCTGGCGAGCGATCTTGCCCTGGAGCTCCATCAGCGCGTCCAGAACAGCCTCGGGTCTAGGCGGGCAGCCCGGAACATAAACATCAACCGGGATAATGCGGTCAATTCCCTGGACGGTCGCGTAGTTATCATAGAAGCCTCCGCTAGCCGCACAGGCGCCAAATGCCATTACCCAATTCGGTTCACACATCTGCTCATAGACCCTCTTCAACACCGGGGCAAGCTTATGGTTAACCGTCCCTATGACCATGAGAAGGTCAGCCTGCCGTGGGCTAAAGCGAGGCAATAGCGCACCGAAGCGATCAATATCGTAGGGAGACATCGAAAGCGACATATATTCCATGGCACAGCATGCCGTAGCAAAGGGGTAAGGGAAAATAGAGTACTTTCGAGCCCAACCAATGGCCTTATCCAGCCGAGTGAGCACTACAGTGTCCGTTAGCAGCTTATCTTCGCCGAATTCGGATTGGAGTTCGACCTTATTGGATTTCATACTGTAGATATAAACTATGTCACAAAGAAATCAATCCTAGGCCCAACAGAGTTGATTTTATCCGAGCTTATGATTACTTTTCATTCCACTTGACAAGAAGGTACCCCCGTTTTACTCTGGCGAAACGTAGCGGTTATTTTCCATAATCGGTTATAGGATTTCGTATCAGGGAATCAGGAGATCATGCATGGAGGCAAAAAAAATTCTCGTGGTTGAAGACAATGAGGATACCCGTGAAATTCTGCTTTACCGCCTGAAAAGCATGGGCAACTATGAGGTTTTGCTTGCTTCCAACGGCAAGGAGGCTTTGGAGATAGCAACTCAGTCGAGGCCTGACCTGATCATCATGGACCTCAAAATGCCAGTAATGGATGGTTGGGAAGCGACAAAGGCGCTAAGACAGACAGACTGGGGAAAGGATCTACCAGTGATCGCCCTGACGGCCCAGGCTATGGAGAGAGATGAGGAGAAGGCACTCAATGCCGGTTGCAATGATTACATAGCAAAACCGATAATGGATTATACGGTGTTAAAGAAAAAAGTCGAAAAACTTTTGAAATAATTTTTTTCGGACCTGAATGGAAAACCCCGCTGATATTATCCAACGGGAGGTTTCGCCTAAAAAAAGATCCTCTAAAGTTTTATTACGTTGACTGCTTGGGGACCCTTTTCTCCTTGGGTAATATCGAACTGGACCATCTGTCCTTCATTCAGGGTTTTAAATCCATCACCCTGAATGGCCGTATAGTGGACAAAAACATCCCCACCCCCCTCTTTCTCGATAAACCCATACCCTTTGGAGTTGTTAAACCACTTCACCTTTCCGGTTGCCATATCTTACACCTCCCTGCTCACCTAGCTACTATTGTTCAGGCGAGCTTAAAACTCGTAACTGCCCCTCGCATCACTAAAATGATAAAAGCTACTAAGTCGGTCCTCCCTTCTCGATAAGAACTCCTGCGTAAATGAGGGGCCACATTTGCAAAGCGCCTTTGGAGTTCCAGGAAGAATAGACCCCTTTTCTTAGGAGGCGACATTAGATAAAGGCAGGTGTGCTTGTCAAGGAAAAAATTTTATGCAGACAGTTAAAACAAATCTAAAAAAGAAAAAAATTCAGGTCTCAGTCATTGGCAGTTCGGACCCCGATCCAAAATTTTTGCCTCTTGCCAGAGAAGTAGGCAGAGCTATTGCTGTGCGGGGCGCCGTTTTGATCTGTGGCGGGTTAGGCGGCATAATGGGAGCGGCAGCTCAAGGGGCTAAGGAAAAAGGCGGTCTAACCGTTGGAATTCTGCCGGACTACAATAAGGAATCAGCTAACCCATTTATCGAGATTGTCGTACCTACCGGATTGGGACATGCCCGAAATATTTTAGTAGTTGCTTCAGGAGATCTCGTCGTTGCACTACCCGGATCACATGGCACGCGATCGGAAATAGCTATTGCGCTTAAACTTGGAAGGCCAGTGATAGGTGTACGCGCATGGAGCGACGTCTCTGGTCTACGCTGTGTCAACTCCGTCGAGGAGCTTGGAAAAGAGCTGATGCACTATTTTTAGGCATGCTATAACACCCTTATTTTACTCTACTTATTCATATTTTCTGATAAATTATAAACAGGAAAACGGTTTTATATTGACATCCCATTCTTTTTCTACTAAAGTAAGGTGTCGTTATCCTCTTTAGTTCCTATTACTTAGAGCAGGCAGATAAAAGCCAAGGGCCGAAAATGGCTATTTATACTCCTTTAAACAAAAGGGAAGCGGTACGAATCGTGGAAGAGTTTGGGTTAGGCGACTTTATCTCCTACTCCGGCATCCGAAACGGTTCCGTCAATACTCATTATGTACTGGAAACCAAGCGCGGTCGTTTTTTTTTAAAGATCGATGAGATCAAAAGCGAGCTCGAGGTCAAACAGGAACAGGAACTTCTTTTTTATCTCAAGCGGCAAGGTTGTCCATGTCCCCAGCCCATAAAAAGTAAAAAAGGCAAGTATTACCATGAATTTCACGGCAAATATCTTTCAGTTAGCCGGCATCTGGAGGGCGTCGAGCTTCCCTTGGAAGCCTTAACTTCATCCCATCTGGAGGTACTGGGTCACACCCTAGCAGATCTCCACCTCACCGGGAGGGGTTATAAAAAAGGGATCGATAACCGGTTTGGTTTTACCAAGATCGTAACTATATACCGTGAGGTCCGCAAACAACTCCCTTCACACCTCAAAAACATCGTAAGGGTCCTGGACGATGAGGTCTCTTATTTAGAAAACTACCTGGATAACAACCTCCCGAAAGGGATCATTCATGGGGATCTTTTTCCAGATAACGTGAAGTTCAAGGGAACCAGATTGTTGGGGATAGTTGATTTTGAAGCCGCCTGTCGGGGAAAACTCATCTATGACCTTGCCACAGCGGTCAATGCCCTTTGCTATTTGGATGGTCGCTACCGAATCGATCGCTTTGAGCCTCTGATCACGGGATATGAAAGCTTGCGCCCGCTATCGCTTCCCGAGTGGGATTCCTTTCCCAACGAGCTTCGCTTCTCCGCCCTGCGATTTACAGTAACCAGGATTAAGGATTTTTACCTTCGAAAGGTCGATGAAAACCACAGGACGTACAAGGATTTTAAAGAATTTTTCGACCGGCTTTTAATTCTCAGGCGAGAAAAAAACGGTGGCATGGAAGACATACTGCTTGCGATGGCGACAGGTTACGATTACCGAAAATATCAGAAGTCCAAGCCATCCAAGTAGCCCCCCTGTCGGAGCATCACCCCATCTAGCGTTGATTCCTTAAAGTAGAAGCAGCCAGCCTTTTCATTTTCATCAGCGTATCCTGTCGGATGACACGAATCAAAGCAAAAAAAGTCAACAATGCTCCGAGTAAAAAGAGCATCCTCCCTCCGCTAACTACCACATAATAAAAGTCCAGCTTGACCCGCGCCGCATTGTACTTCTCGCGGTCCTCGTTAATCGGCCGAAGTACTTCCTCGTTTTTCTGATGGTCGAGCTCCTGAAAGCTGCGGTAGCTATCTTCCAGCCCGGTCTGGGCCGTCTTCTGTAGCAGGCCTTGATACCTTGTGACCTCCACCGCACCTACAATCCAGTTTCCAAGGCCCAGGAGAAGGCACACGAAACCAACCACCAAGAGATAACTGGAGTAAATATCACGTGGTTTCATAATGCGCTACATAAAGTAACAAATCCCCCAGCAAAGGTCAATTTTTTCTGCCGGAATGCCAAAGACGTCTTGAACTGAACGCGAGAGTAGCTTAGATTGCTTTCTATGGGGTGTTATGTCATTGGGGACATCCACGGTTGCTCGGATGAGCTAGTTCGCCTCCTTGAGGGACTCCCTCTCGAGCCTGCGGATCGTCTTATTTTCTTGGGCGATTATATAGACCGCGGACCGGACCCCAAGGGGGTTGTCTCTTATCTGATCGAATGGCAGCGGAAGGCGAAACAAGAGGTAGTCTTCCTCAAGGGCAATCATGAGGACATGTTTCTTTCCTATCTGGGACTTCCAGGCAGATACGGGGAGATGTTTCTTTTGAATGGCGGGGGAGCTACGCTAGCGAGCTACGGGATTTTTCCGAGGAACGTCAATCCGGAGGCTATCTTAGCCGCGATTCCCAAAGAGCACACAGAATTTTTTTCAGGTTTAAAAACCTATTATTTGATAGAGCCTTACCTCTGTGTGCATGCGGGCATCCATCCGTCAAGGACCTTTAGCGAGCAGCTTGAGGAGGAACTTCTTTGGATCCGGGATGAATTTATTTTTAACCCTCACTCGCTCCCCTATACCGTCCTTTTCGGCCATACACCCCAAAGGGAGGTCTTTTTCCATCTCCCCTACAAGGTCGGTTTAGATACCGGCCTCGTATACGGCAACCAGCTAAGCTGCCTGGAGGTGCATGAAAAGGTGCTTTATCAAATTGCCAGGGGGAGGAAAACGGTGACGCGAAGGACCGTGAGGGACGAATGGGAGCAAATGCGCCGCTTCCATACGCCTTGATAATCATCTAGAAGGCTCCTCCAAGAGGCTGTAAGGTTCGGCTATAGAAGCCAACCCCACAACTCAAAGGAGGAGACCGAGATGAAGCTTTACGGTGCTATCGACTTGCATTCCACCAACAGCGTGGTGACTCTGATCGATGAACAAGACCGGGTGGTCTATCAGAAACGGCTGGACAACGATCTCACTGTGATTCTCAAGCAGCTTGCTCCCTATCGATCCTCGC